>Ga0209633_10000019_pt1 | contig 191538 bp, 180 predicted proteins | sample Cruoilmetagenom1_FD_187290 | JGI IMG/M metagenome (GOLD analysis project Ga0209633, IMG submission 187290) | Oil polluted marine microbial communities from Coal Oil Point, Santa Barbara, California, USA - Sample 1 (SPAdes) (version 2) | ecosystem: Environmental > Aquatic > Marine > Oil seeps ... | reverse complement strand
TACCATCTGCCATAGGGTCTGGCCAATTATAATTTTCTATATCTTCAATAGATGTAGCATGAGCCAATGGATATTCAAAAAACTCAAAGTAGATGCCCACATCAATAAATTTCATTCCCCACTCATTGGTTGAAACTTTTTTTTCTTCATCAATGATTCTGGTTGGAAAATTTGTAGGAGCCGTAGCCGCTACTCCAACACAATCATTTCCCATTTTGGTTAATAAATCCATATGAGAAATTCTTGTAGACAACATAGAGTCTAATGGTTCTTCATAAGGAACATGAAGATGTTTAGACATTTTTTGTGCAGCTTCTGGTGTCAATGTCATAAAAATAGGAGGCCTATCTACTTCTTCACCATTTAACGCTTTTAAAACTCTATCTCTTGGTTTCATACGTTACTGTTATTTTTAAATTTCACTATACAAAATGAACAAAAAGCACATTTATTATAGATCTTACATTATTATTAAAATCGCTTTGTTGCTAATGAATTTCATATATAATCATTTCTTATATAGCATTTGTCAAAATCATATATATGCTAACAAGATATATACATCCTTTTATCCAATTGTCCTGTACTATCCTGTGAGGATTTGGAAGATTTACATAACAACCTGATTGTTATATGACTACATATTAAAGTAGAAATAAAGAACCCTAAACATCATAAATTTCTATGGAAATAACCTTATTAATTACATCCATAAAAAGAAATTTGTTATCAATTATTGAACTAGAAGTATCAAGAATTACATAGAATTCCTATCGATAAACTTAAAAATATTCTTGTGTTTTTCTTTCACATTTTTTAGAATCATTTCCGCCGCAGTCTTGCCCATTATTTTAAAATCTGTCGAGATAACTGTAATTCCTAATAATTCTTTTAAAGGTGTGTCGTTATAAGAAATAATGCCTATTTCTTTACCTAATTCCATTTCCTTTTCACGAATTTGTTTCACAAGATTGACTAAATCCATTTCTTCAATAGTAATGAAACAGTCGAGAAACTCTAAATCCATTTCATCATAAATTTCGTCAATAATTTCAAAATCAAATGAATGTTCTACACAAAACATTCTAAAACCCTGGATAATTTCTTTTGGATAAGGGTACACAGATTTTCTTGGATACACTAAAATTATTTTTTTGTATTTCAATAGTTTTTCAATACCATCTATTAAAGCATTATAAATATCAAATTTAAAATCTTGATAAATATTTATATACTCACCTTTAATTTGAGGCAAATTTTTATCCAATAAAATCAATTTATTTTTAGGAATTTTTTCGATAGCATTTAGAACTGTATCACTACAACCTACATCTTTTAAATGCTGATTTTTAAAATGTGGCATGATGATATAATAGTCATATCCTCCTACCTTCTTCTCGATTTTGTTTAGAAAAAGAGACTCATCACAATGGTAAATAAATAGATTAACTTGTGCATTGACTCCTATGCTATTCACAAAAGAATTATAAATCTGCATCTTATAAGAGCTCAGTTTATTGATTAAAAAGAAGATATTTACTTTTGAGATAAGGTCAGTTTTGGCTGTGTAGTATCCTTTACCTTTCACAGAAACAATAACTTTTCTTTCCTTTAATTTCCTGTAGGCTTTTTCAACTGTATCTCTCGACAAATAACAATCTTCACTCAGCTCATTTATCGACGGTATTTTTTCACCTATTTTAAGGTTCCCATTAGATATTTCGCTTATGATAGAGTCTACGATTTGCTTATATTTAGGAACTCTAGAATTATCTTTAATTATTATTGGGATTTTCATTTTAGAATTTCTGTTTGAAGGGGTCAAAATATTTCTATAAAAAATTTTAAAGAATATACCTTCACAAATATAATTAATCTATATTAAGTTTGAACAAAAAATTATACTTGTTAAACAAAACAGTACACTACAGGATGCAATATCTCTTTAGTAAAAATATTTTTACTACTCATAAATAATATTAAGAATTCGATGACTAACATAACAAAAACTTTTAAATATGTAGATTATCTTTGGGATAATGAAAAGGCAGATGAGTTGAAAAGTGATGAAGTGGCTCTTTTGTTATATAGATCTAATTTATTAGGTACTGATTTAAGAATAACCAACTACGGTGGTGGTAATACAAGTTGCAGAACACTAGAGAAAGATCCTATTACGGAAAAAGAAACTGAAATAATGTGGATAAAAGGTTCTGGAGGAGATATTGGTAGCTTAAAACGTAGCGGATTGGCAGGTTTATATGTCGACAAGTTACATGGATTGAAAAATATATACAGAGGTATACATCATGAAGATGAAATGGTTGCTTTATTTAATCATTGTATCTATGATTTGAACAGCAAAGCACCTTCTATTGATACACCATTACACGGTTTATTACCTTTTAAACATATTGATCATTTACATCCTGATGCAATTATAGCGGTAGCAGCAGCAAATAATAGCGAGCATATTACTAAAGAAATTTGGGGAGATACTATGGGCTGGGTGCCATGGCAGCGTCCTGGTTTTGATCTAGGTTTACAAATTGAAAAATGTCTAGCTGATAATCCCGGTATAAGAGGCATAATTTTAGGTAGCCACGGATTATTTACTTGGGGAGATACTGCCTATGAATGCTATATGAACAGTCTAGAGGTTATTGAAATGGCTTCAGAATATATCGAAAATAAAGTAAATGAAAAAAGAAGTGTTTTTGGAGGAAAGCGACTAGATAGCCTACAAAAAAACGAAAGAGATAGTCAAGCGGCATCAATTGCCCCACTTTTAAGAGGCTTATGCTCAAGTGATAAATCTATGATAGGCCATTTTACTGATGATGAACGTGTTTTACAATTTATCAACAGTAAGGACCTAGATAGATTAGCTCCTTTAGGAACTTCGTGCCCAGATCATTTCTTACGGACTAAAATTCAACCATTAGTATTAAACCTTAAACCTGATGATAATTTAAGTGATAATAATACCGTTTTAGAAAAATTGATTCCGGCATTTGAAGTTTATCGTAAAGAATATGAAGATTATTATGAAACTTGTAAACATCCTACAAGTCCTGCTATGCGTGATGCAAATCCAGTTGTTATTATTTATCCCGGAATTGGAATGTTCACATTTGCGAAAAACAAACAAACTGCTCGCGTAGCAAGCGAATTTTACACGAATGCTATTAATGTTATGCGTGGTGCTGAAGCAATTTCAGAATATACCGCATTACCTCGTCAGGAAGCATTTGATATTGAGTATTGGTTACTCGAAGAAGCTAAACTACAACGTATGCCTGCCGAAAAATCCTTATCAGGAAAAATTGCATTGGTTACAGGCGCTAGTGGTGGTATTGGTAGTGCTATAGTTAATAAATTTATTAAAGAAGGTGCAAATGTTGTTTTGACAGATGTAAACAAAGAAGCTTTAAACACCCTAAAATCGACATATAAAAAGGATCAAATTTCTGTTGTTACATGTGATGTTACAGATGAAAAATCAATAGATGATGCTTACAAACAAGCTTGCTTAGATTTTGGTGGTATTGACATTGTTGTACATTCTGCCGGTTTAGCAATTTCAAAACCTCTAGAAGACACAACTATTAAAGATTGGCAGATCTTACAAGATGTTTTGGTAAAAGGTCAATTTTTAATTTCGCAAAAGGGTGTTGATATTATGCGCAAGCAAGGTTTAGGAGGAAATATTGTTAATATAGCAAGTAAAAACGGATTAGTTTCTGGACCAAATAATGTGGCTTATGGTACTGCTAAAGCTGCTCAACAACATATGACACGTTTATTGGCGGCTGAAGTAGCTAAAGATAGTATTCGAGTTAATACTATAAACCCTGATGGTGTTATTGTTGGTAGTAAAATTTGGGAAGGTGAATGGGCAGAAGGCAGAGCAAAATCGAATGGGATTTCTGTAGAAGAATTACCCGTATTTTATGCGAAACGCAACTTATTGAATGAAATTATTCTACCGGAAGATATAGCCAATGGTGTTTTTGTAATGGTTAGCATTTTAGATAAAAGTACTGGCAATACATTGAATATTGATGGAGGTATGCCTAATGCATTTGTTCGATAAACTTATTGTCTTAAAATAACACTCAATCAGGTTTTCTTAAAACAAATATTTTCATAAAAATTTTATATTTTTAAACTGTAGATAAAAGAACAATGCGAATAGAACAACAACAAATAGTTGATTATAATATATCTTCTAGTAAAGACCTTTTAGAACAAGTTGATTTTTTGAGCAATCAATTAGATAAAAAAGGAATACATACTAAAGCTATTATTCGAAAATTAGCTGACTTTCAGGTTGCTATTCCTAGCTGGGCTTTAGGTGCTGGTGGAACGCGATTTGGAAGATTTTCTTATGGAGGAGAACCTTCTTCATTAGAACAAAAAATAGATGATATTGGTCTTATTCATAAATTAACACAAACAGCAGGAGCTATTTCCTTACATATCCCATGGGATATCCCTAAAGATTACAATGCTATTAAGGAATTAGCAAATTCTCATAATATCATTTTTGATGCCGTAAATTCTAATACTTTTCAAGACCAACCAAAAGCAAAAGAAAGTTACAAATTTGGCTCTTTATCAAATGTTAGTAACGCTGTTCGCGAACAAGCTATTGAGCATAATATTGATGTTATAAATATTGGCGAGAAGCTAGGTTCAAAGAGCATTACAGTTTGGCTCGCTGATGGTTCTAGTTTTCCGGGACAACAAAATTTTCAGCTTGCTTTACAAAATACACAAGAAAGTCTTCAAAAGATTTATAAAGATTTACCCGAGGATTGGAAACTATTTATTGAATATAAACCCTACGAACCCAATTTTTACAGCACTGTAATTCGTGATTGGGGCACTTCGCTTATGCTCGCGGAAGGTTGCGGTGACAAAGCATTTTCCTTAGTTGATTTAGGACATCATTTACCCAATACAAATATTGAACAAATTATCGCCACCTTAATGATGAAAGGAAAGTTGGGAGGGTTTCATTTTAATGACAGTAAGTATGGTGATGATGATCTGACTGTTGGTTCTATCAAACCTTATGCATTATTCTTGATTTTTAATGAATTGGTTTATGGAATGGAAAACAACAAAAACAATCCTGATCTGGCATGGATGATAGATGCTAGTCACAATGTTAAAGATCCTTTAGAAGATCTCATACAATCATTAGACGCTATTTTAATTGCTTACGCACAGGCGTTATTAATTGATCAAAAAGTGCTTCGTCAGGCGCAACAAGAAAATGATGTGACCAAATGCCAGGAAATTTTACAAAATGCTTATAGAACTGATGTTAGACCATTAGTTAAACAGGCAAGATTATTATCTGGTGGAGTTATTGATCCTATCAATGCCTATCGTAAGTTAGACATTAGAAATCAATTAATAAAAGAAAGAGGAACGAGCAGTGTTGCTACTGGATTATAAAAATCCATCCTAACCTTCTCAAAGGGAAGGAGAAAAAATACATAAATGACAAAACAGAAAGTCACAGCAATCTTTGATATCGGTAAAACGAATAAAAAATTCTTTTTATTCGATACCAATTACCAAGAAGTGTATCGTGAATATTCTCGTTTTGATGAAATTGAAGACGAAGATGGTTTTCCTACAGAAAATTTAGCAGAGTTAAAAAAATGGTTAAAAGAACGATTTGATAAAATTTTGAATGAAGGCAAATTTCATGTAAAATCAATTAACTTTTCAACCTACGGGGCGAGCTTAGTTCATTTAGATAAAAATAGAAAAATACTAACACCTTTATATAATTATACGAAGCCAATTCCTCAAGAAATTTTGGATGAATTTTATCAAACATATGGTGATCAGAAAACAATTGCCGCTGAAACTGCATCTCCACAATGTGGCGCCCTGAATTCGGGTTTACAATTGTATTGGATAAAGAAAACGAAACCAAAAATATTCAAACAAATAAAATACTCATTCCATTTTCCTCAATATTTATCTTATTTATTTACCGGAATTCCGTTAAGTGAATTTACAAGTATCGGTTGTCATACGAATCTTTGGAATTTTAAAACCAATTCTTATCATGATTGGGTTTATAAGGAAGAAATCGATAAATTATTACCACCTATTGTTTCTACAAAAACCAGCATTAATATGGCCTATAATGATAAAAAAATTAAGGTTGGTGTTGGTATTCACGATAGTTCATCTGCTTTACTACCCTATATTCTCAGTAAAAAGAAGCCATTTTTATTGCTCTCTACCGGAACCTGGAGTATTTCATTGAATGCTTTTAATAATGAAATTTTATCAGAAAAAGACTTAGAAAACAACTGTTTAAATTATATGCGGATTGATGGTAAACGTGTAAAAGCAACTCGTTTTTTTATGGGAAATGAATATCGGATTCAAGTAGAAAAATTATGTGAATTTTACGGTAAAGAATATGGGGCTCACCGCGATGTGAAATTTAATCAAAAAACATATTTACAATTGATCTCTAACCCTGAAATTCATTTTAAATTTGAAGGAATAACTTTGAAAAGAAAACAAATATCAAAAACAGATTTAGAAGATTTCTCGACCTTCGAAGAAGCATATCATCAGTTAATGATAGAGTTAATGGCATTACAGGTACAAACGATCAAAATGGCAATAGGAAATACAAAAGAAATAAATCAAATTTATATTGATGGAGGATTTACAGACAATGATATTTTCACAAAACTGATGGCTCATCACTTTAAATCATATAAAATAAGAACTACGAAGTCACCTTTGGGAAGCGCATTAGGAGCGGCAATGGTTATTTCTGACAAAGCATCAAGTACTAATTTTTTAAAAGAAAACTATAAATTAGAAAAATTGGCTCCATTATTAATAGAAGTGTAAAACAAATGAATTTACCATACAATCCAAATTACCCAACTATAGCTGATTTGCGAAAAAAAGCAATGAAGAAGATTCCGAAATTCGCTTTTGAATATTTAGATGGTGGTTGTAATGCTGATGTAAACTTAGGTAAAAATATGAACGATATTCAAGAGGTAGAATTACGTCCGGATTATTTGAGTGATCATACACATTCTTCAATAAAAACAACACTTTTCGGACATGAATATGATGCTCCTTTTGGTATTGCTCCAGTAGGTTTACAAGGGTTGATGTGGCCAAATTCGGCAGAAATTTTAGCAAAAGCAGCTTTCGATACTAATATTCCATTTGTACTAAGTACTGTCACAACAAGTAGCATTGAAACTGTCGCTGAAATTACCGAAGGAAAAGCATGGTTTCAACTCTATCATCCTGCTGAAGAAAAAGTAACAGATGCTATTTTAAAACGTGCAAAAGAAACAGGATATGATGTCTTGGTAATTTTAGCTGATGTGCCTACTTTTGGATACAGACCAAGAGATATTCGAAATGGTTTGGCTATGCCTCCAAGAATGACTCTCAACAATATTTTACAAATAATGGGGCGCCCTCATTGGGCATTACAAACTTTAAAATACGGCCAACCATCTTTTAAAACCCTGGAACCTTATATGCCAAAAGGCTTAGATTTAAGACAATTAGGTGCATTTATGGACGCTACTTTTTCCGGCAGGTTAAATGAAGAAAAAGTTAAAGCTTTACGAGATAAATGGAAAGGCAAAATTGTAATAAAAGGTGTTGCCAATGTAATTGATGTTGAAAAATCTATTGCATTGGGTTTAGATGGAATTATAGTTTCTAATCATGGTGGAAGACAATTAGATGCCGGTGAATCGACCATACATGCATTGCAAAAAATTATTACAACCTATAAAGGAAAAACTAAAATTATGATTGATGGAGGTATTCGATCAGGTCCAGATATAGCACGTATGTTAGCTTCTGGAGCAGAATTTACCTTTATGGGAAGACCATTTATGTATGGTGTTTCAGCTTTAGGTAAACAAGGAGGTAATCATACAATTAATATTTTGAAAACGCAGTTACAACAAGTGATGGAACAATTATGTTGTGAAAGAATTGAAGATTTTCCAACACATTTAATCAAGTAATGAAGTATATGAATCATCCGGTTGGAATTTGGAATTTAGGTTTTGGAGGTTGGAGACTTCGGTTATCTTTCTTTGGTCTTTTAGTATTAATTATGGTTTCCTGTTCTAATATTTCCAAAACAAAAACTATAAAATTAGCTCATGGTTTAGACGTGAATCATCCTGTTCATAAAGCAATGAAATTAATGGGAGAAGAGTTACTAAAAAAATCTGACGGAAAATTGAGCCTTGAAATTTATCCAAATCAACAACTAGGTTCAGAACGACAATGTTTAGAACTACTACAAATAGGCAGCTTAGACATGACAAAGGTTTCAGCGGCCGTTATGGAAAATTTTGCACCTGACATGAAAGTTTTCGGATTGCCTTTTTTATTTAAAAATAAAACCCATCGCTTTAAAGTATTAGATGGAGAAATTGGGAAAGAATTGTTAAATGGAGGTACAAAATATTGGTTAAAAGGTTTAGGATATTACGACGCTGGGAGTAGAAGTTTTTACACTAAAGAAAAACAAATTAACACCCCGGAAGATCTAAAAGGAATGAAAATTAGAGTTATGGAAAGTGCCACCGCAATGAATATGGTTAAAAAATTAGGTGGGTCTCCTACACCCATTTCATCAGGAGAATTATATACAGCCTTACAACAAGGTGTCGTTGATGGTGCAGAAAACAATCCGCCAACATTCTACTTATCACGCCAATATGAAGTATGTAAATATTATTCTTTAGATGAACATACGGCAATTCCTGATGTGATAATTATTGGAACCCACTTATGGAACAAACTTTCAAAACAAGAACAACAATGGTTGCAAGAAGCTGTTGATGCCTCTGTGGTCTATCAAAGAAAATTGTGGAATCAATCTGAAAATGAAGCATTAGAAGCAGTAAAAAAAGCAGGTGTCGAAGTTGTTATTCCAGATAAATCGAAATTTACTGAAAAAGTTAAAACTATGTTTAATGAATATAAAAATGACAAAAACGTCTATCGTTTAATTCAAGAAATTCAAACAATTAATTAATATGTTTAGAAAAAAAATAGATAAAATACTAGGCTATTTTTTAGTAATCATAATGGGTCTCATGGTTCTAAATGTATTATGGCAAGTTTTTACAAGGTTTGTACTAAACAACCCAAGTTCATTTACAGATGAACTTGCACGCTACTTAATGATTTGGGTCGGAGTATTAGGAGCTGCCTATATATCAGGCAAAAATATGCACGTTGCCATTGATGTGTTGTCAGCAAGATTAAATGAAAAAAATCAAAAAAACCTATCAAAATTTGTACATATTATCATTATACTATTCTCGTTTTTAGTATTGGTTGTTGGAGGGTTACGTTTGGTGTATATCACCGCCATTTTAAATCAAAACTCTCCCGCACTTCATATCCCTTTAGCTATAGTGTATACTGCAATTCCGTTAAGTGGTTTGTTAATTATCTATTATAAATTAAATGATATAATAACGAAAAAATTATGATAGATTATATACCTATAATCGTTCTAGTAAGTAGTTTTGTAGTATTGTTGGCTATACGAGTTCCTGTTGCTTGGAGTATTGCAATTGCTTCATTATTAACTATGCTCATTAGCATTCCTGCATTACCCGCTTTTACGACTATAGCTCAACGAATCGCGACTGGTTTAGATAGTTTTGCTTTATTGGCAATTCCGTTTTTTATACTTTCAGGCCAAATAATGAATAATGGTGGTATCGCAAAAAGACTCATCAATTTTGCAAAAACGCTAGTTGGAGCTTTGCCCGGAGGGTTAGCCTTAATAAATATAGTTTCAGCAATGATGATGGGGGCAATTGCAGGTTCAGCCATGGCATCGGCGTCAGCAATGGGTAGTATTTTAGGTCCAGAAATGGAAAAAGATGGATACTCGAGAGAATTTGGAGCAGCAGTAAATATTACTTCATCTACAACAGGATTGCTAATTCCGCCAAGCAATGTATTAATTGTTTATTCGCTTGCCAGCGGAGGTGTGTCAATTGCGGCTCTATTTTTGGCAGGATATATTCCGGGAATCTTAACAGGATTATTTTTGATGATTGTCGCTGTTATTTGGGCTAAAAACAAAAAATATAAAACCGGAAATAGAAGTTCTATTAAAGAAATTTTTAGCACATTTATAAATGCTATTCCAAGTTTACTATTGCTATTTATTGTTATTGGAGGAATTGTGGCCGGTATATTTACAGCGACCGAAGCGTCAGCAATAGCAGTACTTTACACATTGTTACTAGCTTTTTGGTATCAAGAAATATCTATGGATGATTTACCAAAAATATTGTTAGATTCTGTGGGTACAACAGCAATTGTAATGCTGTTAATAGGAACTTCAATGAGTATGTCTTGGATTATGTCATACGAAAATATACCACAAGATTTAAGCTCGGCACTTTTAAGTATTAGTGATAATAAAATCGTAATTTTATTGGTAATTAATTTGTTATTACTTTTTGTGGGAATTTTTATGGATATGACTCCTGCAATATTAATTTTTACACCTATTTTCTTACCAATTGTAACTAAATTAGGAATTGATCCTGTTCATTTTGGTATTATGATGGTGTTAAATTTATCTATAGGATTATGCACACCTCCGGTGGGTTCTGTACTGTTTGTTGGTGTAGGAATTGCGAAAACAACCATAGAAAAAGTAATAAAACCATTATTGCCTTTGTATATAGCAATGATTGTTGCATTATTTATAATCACCTATTTCCCTATTTTAAGTAAGTGGTTGCCTAGTTTATTCGGATTATAATTTAATTAGTGAAAAAAAATAACGATTTTAAACTACTAGAAATAAAGACTAAATTATCAATAGATTTAATAAAAGCATTAAAAAATGAACACAAATTATAAAGTAAGGTACGCTTCAAGTCCAAAAGAAGTAAAAGAAATGAATACCAAGCAGTTAAGAAATAATTTCTTAATAAAAAAGGTAATGAATCAAGACAAAATAAAATGGGTATATTCTCATTATGACAGGTATATAACTGGTGGAGTTGTTCCTATAAAAACATCTGTAAATCTAGAAACTATCGATCCGCTTAAAGCGGAATATTTCTTAGAAAGAAGAGAGTTAGGAATTATAAATGTAGGACAAACAGGTACCGTAAAAGTTGATGGAAAAGAGTATACATTAGAATACAAAGAAGCTTTGTATGTTGGTAGAGGAAATAAAGAAGTGATTTTTTCAAGTGCATCTAGTAAAGATCCGGCACGATTTTATTTAAACTCAACGCCTGCTCATAAAGCATTTCCTACTAAAAAAGTTAGTCAATCTGATGCTGAAATTGTAGAATTAGGGGCACCGGAAACGGCAAATGCTAGAACCATAAGAAAGCTCATAGTTAATAGTATTGTAGAAACTTGTCAACTACAAATGGGAATGACAGAACTTAAGACTGGATCCGTATGGAATACCATGCCAGCGCATAGTCATGACAGAAGAATGGAAGTCTATTTCTATTTTGAAATACCAGAAGAACAAGCCGTTTCTCATTTTATGGGACAACCTGATGAAACGCGGCATATATGGATGTCAAATGAACAGGCCGTAATTTCACCACCATGGTCTATCCATGCAGGATCAGGCACTAGTAATTATATATTTATTTGGGGTATGGCAGGAGAAAATTTAGACTATGGGGATATGGATCATTGTAAAATAACGGAATTAAGATAACCAAGTTAGAAATTTGGTCAGACGTAGGTTTTTATTTCATAAAACAGTACGTGAATTAACAACCTATTAATACACTAAGTCACACTGAGTATTACTAAGGCACAAAATATATTTTTGTATCGAAGGTAGCAAGCAAAGTTTGTCGAAGTACAATCAGGGCTTAAATATTATTAAAAATTATGAATAAACTATTTGATCTAACAGGAAAAATAGCCTTAGTAACCGGAGCTACTCATGGTTTAGGGATGGCAATGGCAAAAGGTCTAGGTGAGGCTGGAGCTATACTGGTAATTAACGGAAATTCATCACAGGAAAAATTAAATAAAGCAATTGAATTATATACATCTTGGGGATTGACAGTTCATGGTTACAAATTCGATGTGACTGATGAACAGCAAGTTATAAAAGCTATTGCAACTATTGAAAAAGAGGTTGGAGTAATTGATGTTTTAGTCAATAATGCCGGTATTATTAAAAGAACTCCGTTAGAAGAAATGGAAGTTGTTGATTTTGAAGAAGTCTTAAAAGTCGATTTGGTAAGTCCGTTTATCATGGCAAAACATGTTATTAAAGGTATGATCTCTCGTAAAAACGGAAAGATCATTAATATTTGTTCTATGATGAGCGAGTTAGGTCGTAATACAGTAGGTGCGTATGCAGCGGCTAAAGGTGGACTTAAAATGCTTACCAGAAATATGGCAACAGAATGGGCAAAGCATAATATACAAGTTAACGGTATTGGCCCTGGATATTTTGCAACAGAACAAACAGCGCCCATACGAATTGATGGTCATCCGTTTAACGATTTTATTGTCGGCAGAACACCTGCAGGTCGTTGGGGAGATCCTGAAGATTTAGCCGGAACAGCTGTATTTTTATCATCAAAGGCAAGTGATTTTGTAAATGGACAAGTTGTTTATGTTGATGGTGGTATTTTAGCAACTATCGGTAAACCAGCTAATGAAAATTAATTTTTAGAACGCTAATGACACTTATTTTTTATGGTTTTCGAAGATAATGTAAAAATATGTGTCATCTACTTCCCGTCAATAAAGTAATACTAAAAACTATGAAACTAACCAAAATAATTCTACTTACTGGAATTTTAATTTTCGTATCCTGCAAAACTACTACGAAAACAATTACTATTAAAAATAATCTGGACATTGACCGAGATTTTGAAACTGTAGAGATTACTAAATCAGATTTAAAATTGCAAGAAGAGGACAACCTCTACGATTATGTTATACAAGATGAAAATGGAGTACAACAAGTTGTTCAATATGAAGATGAAAACGGTGATGGTTCAATAGACTTTCTACTTTTCCAACCAAAAGTACCTGCAAAATCCAGTACCGTATATACTATTGTTCGTTCCTCAATGGCTGAATTACCAGAGCGTAAAGAAATCTGCTACTCACGTTTTGTTCCAGAACGTACTGATGATTATGCTTGGGAAAATGATAAGGTTGCCTTCAGGGTATTTGGACCAACGGCGCAAAAAATGTTTGAAGATGGTGTTGAGGGTGGTACACTTTCAAGTGGAGTAGATTGTTGGTTAAAACGCGTAGAATATCCTATCATTAATAAATGGTACAAGAAACATGCAGATGGAACTGGAACTTATCATGAAGATACGGGCGAAGGGTTGGATAATTTTCACGTAGGTATTAGCAGAGGTTGTGGGGGAATTGCCTTTAAAAAAGATAGTACTTATTATATTTCGAAGAATTTCACATCGTATAAAATATTGACAAATGGTCCTATACGTACTAGCTTTTATTTAGAATATAAAGATTGGGATGCAAACGGAACAATGATTAAAGAATCTAGAGTTATTAGCTTAGATTTAGGAAATAACTTATCAAAATTTGAAGTGACCATAGAAGGAGTTGACCAAATATCAGCTGGATTAACGCTACATGAAAAAGATGGGAAAGTAACAGAAAACTCAGATGATAATTGGGTGAGTTATTGGGAACCACATGGAGATTCTGAATTAGGAACTGCCATAGTAACAATACCTGAATCGATCATTGGTTTTGAAAAATATGATGTTGAAGTAAAAGATATGAGTAATGTTTATTTACATCTAAAATTAGACAATAATAAAGTTATATACTATACTGGTTTTGGATGGAAAAAGAGTAATCAATTCGGTAACATGCAGGATTGGAATAAGTATTTGAGTGATTTTTCAATAAAACTGCAATCTCCATTAGAAGTACTAATTGAATAAAGAAATATAGTAAAAATGAATACTATTCAAAATAAAACATGAGTATCTTAAAATTTTAGACAACGGTGAGTCTAATTTACATCGCTAATCTCCAAATAAATTTTTCTAGCTCAACAACTATATAGTAAATTTAAAAAAAACCTTCAAACAATTTCTAACCATATCACAGAATTGTTTGAAGGCACTATTAATACCCTTTCATAGCAGCGTATTTTAGAATATAATATAATTTAGAATCGACCTAAAACTTATAGTAATTCAAATCTAACGGTTACATCATATAAACCTTTTTCATCCAGATTATCAAAATATAACACTTCTTTAATTTCATTACGGTTATTATTATCACTAATAGTAATAATATCTCCTATTTTCTTATTGGTACTCTTAGTGATAATTTCAGCTTTCTGTTTTGCATTTTCTATCGCTCTCTTAGACAATTCTATTTCTGTATTTGTGCTTAGTTTATAGACTAAATATTTACTATATATTTGTGTTCCATCAAGACTTACACTTAAAACCTTTTTATACTCTTCTTTAGATGTGGTCTCAAAAGTGAATAATTTTCCTTCCTTTCTAAAACCTATAGTGAGGTACCCAAACGGATCTTCTACTAGTTTTTTAGGGTCAAAATTAGCGGCAGCTAATTTTTTAAAATACGTATCTATTAACACATCAACTGTTAAGGCTAAAGAATCTCCAGCCGACTCATTATGACGATCATAAATAATGTCTTCTGATACAGCTAATTTTGCAACATATTTTTGTACAGGCTTTTCAAATTGAGCAATACCCGTCACTTCAATATATGATTTGCTAATTTGTGCATATGTTGTCATTACGAACATGATTGCAACTATACTTAAAAATAAATTTTTCATTTGTTCCGTTTTTTACTGATTGATTAAATCATTTTAATTCTAGCATCGAAATGATTATTTTAATCTGAATGACTTTAAAATTTTATTACCAATAACTTTATCTTTTTCATAATCAGACTGAGTACTTGTAAAAGTTAAAATATATGCCATTTTATCTTTAACTCTATTTTGTTGTTCGTGAATAAATTCAATGCCACTTTGAGTACCTGAAAAAATTACTTTATAAAAATCCTTATTATCTGATTTTACTCTCTCTTTTGATAAAACGGTTGGGAAAATTGTCTTTGCCTGATCTATTGCTGCTTTTGCATATTCTTCAAGACCAATTGAATCATCAGGTAAACTTTCTTTTAAAAAATTAGCATTTTGTTGAAATGAGTCATCATCAGAATCAGATGGTGAGTTTAACACCAACTCTACTCCATCATTTCCAGATTTATCCACGCTCCAGTTTTTTGGATATGAGATAGTGTATTCTGGTTCATTGATGACCTCCCAATCTTTTTGTACAATTACTGCATTTTCAACGGGAGATAATTCTTCGTTTTCTTTTTCTGTTTTTTTACATGCATTTAACATAATTATAAATACGCAGATGGCCAATATTTTTATTAATGTTTTCATGGTAATTTATTTTTTTAAAAAGAGGTTACTTGGATATATATAAAAGTCTCTAATTAACCAACCCAAACTCTAATAAAAGAACATAAAATATATACTTTTAAGCAACCCCTTAATTTTATTTATTTAATCTGTTTAAGCGACAACGAACATAAAAGAAGCAACAATCATCCACGCGCCTACGATAAGACCTAATACTCCTAATTTACCTTGCTTAGGTGCAATTTTTTCTCTTATTTTTTCTGCTTTTTCTTTTGCTTCTTCATTTTTAGATAGAAACATTTTGCTTATGAGACCGTACCCTAACATAAAGCCTAAACCTGCTTCTACTATACTACCTGCCAATAAAGTGATCCACCAAATAGGTGCTGTTGTTAACCAACCCATATTTAATATCGCGCTGATAATACCCCAGACTCCCCAAAAACAAAATATAACGCCTATCCAACCTTGGTAAGGTGCTACTTTTTCTAATAATTCTTTTGCGTTTGGTTTTTTTGAAAGTATTAACGATGGTACTGCTATAATACTTAATAAGATGAGTGAAATTCCGAAAATCATAATTTAATTTTTTTAAGCTTATCTTACGGACAAGCGGAGTTAATATTTTATTATACTTGTTATTGCCAATGTTTTATTTGTTATGAATTATTGACAGTACAAAAATGAGATATTAATGAAAGGTAAAATATACTTTAAACCGTGAAATTGTCATCCCTGAAAACAGGGTGTTTGAGAAGAGGATGAACTGGAGACTATTGCTATAGGGCTTATTTAAAGGGGAATCTATGAAATGTAATGCCTCTTGAGTGCTCGATATTGACTCGCAAAGACAAAAAAATCAATCAACAAACAGTATGTTGAATTTTAATTAACTATTCTACCAAACCAAGTTTTATAGCATACTTCGTAAGACCTGCTAGGTTGCGTACATTCAATTTTGAAATAAGGTTCTTACGATAACTTTCAATTGTATGTTTACTTAAAAATAGTTGATCAGCAATTTCTTGGGTGGTATGTTCTGAAGCTATCAACTTTAAAACTTCTTTTTCTCTTTGTGTAAGTGCCGTAAGTGTTTCTTTTTCTTTGGTAAATACACTTTTCATATAGGCCTCTTTAATAATATCAGAAAAGTATTTTTCTCCTTTTAAAATGGTTGAAATTGCTTGAAGCAATTCTTCCTTTTCAGCATTTTTTGGTATAAACCCATCTACATCACTCTTAATAAGTGTATCTATCATTGCAGTATCTGTATGCATACTAACCACCAATACTTTTATATTGGGGTTTGTTTTTTTTACTTCATTATTTAATGTTATTCCGTCAACCTCCGGCATGCTTATATCGGTAATAATCAAATCTATTTTTTTGGTCGGATTTATAGTTACATATTTTACGACATTTTTACCCGAATTAGCAGTCAATAAAATATTATAATCCTTTTCTGTAGACAAAATACTCAGTACGCCGTCTAAAAACATTTTATGGTCGTCGGCAATTATTATATTGTAAGTCATATTAGTTTTATTAATCTCAAAATTAGTTAAAATTATGGTTTTGTATACTAAACTTCAATTGGTATATCTATATCTATAACGGTTCCTCTATTAGGGAATGAATCTATATGCATAAATCCCTGTAAAGCATCTACCCTATTTTTAATATTGCTAAGACCTATACCCATTTTATTCTTTTTTGTATCAAACCCGGTACCATCATCTTCAAAAAGTAGCTTTATCGTATCATCTAACTTATTAAGATGTATATCAATTTGACTCGCTTTAGCATGTTTGAATGTATTGGTTAATAATTCTTGTATTATTTTATAGAGTTCTACTTTTAACGTTTCATTAATGTTATTTATTTCTTGTTCAGGATGTGGATTGAAAGAAATATTAGTTTTATTATCTTTTTGAATATTCTTGATATATTGAGAAACCAATATTGTAAACGCATTTTCTCTAAATTTTTTAGGTATTAAATTGTGAGACAAGTCTCTTACTTGATTGTAGGTGTCATCAATTTGTTTTGCTATTACTTCATAATTGTTATCATTTTTAGAAGTATTAGAAAGCTGTAATTTGATTCCGGCAAGACTACCACCAATACTATCATGTAATTCTTGTGCTATACGTTTACGTTCCTTATCCTGACCTTCAACATCAGCTTTGATAAGCTCTAATTCTTGATCTTTCAACAATACACTTACCTTTTGTTGGTTCACCTCTTCTTGCACTCTATTTAGTTTACTCTGCGTCTGTAATTTTTGATAATACATATATAGCAATCCAATTACAGGAATTAAAATGACTAAGAATCCTATAAGAAAACTAATTTTCAATGTTTTTTGACGTTTAATTTCGCTTTCTTTTAAGACTTGCTCTTTTTCTAAAAGGTTAATTTGATTTTCTTTTTGTAGTGTTTTATACTGAACTTCAAGTTCATTTATTTCTTTTTTATTTTGCCTTTTTAAAATAACATTTGACACATCGTCAAGCTGTGTCATTACTGCGTAAGCATTGACATAATCTTCGTTTGCTATATAGATATATCTAAGATTTTGTAATATCTGTTTTTGGTATCCTAAGTTATTCCATTGGATTGCATTAATATAGGCGGCGGACATTGCTATCTGAGCATTATTGTATTCTTTAAGTATAAAATACAGCCTTCCAATCCTATTTTCTGCCTTAAAGTACAAATCGTAAAACCCACTCTTTAGAGCCACGTCTTTCACTGAATTGTAGTAGTTAAATGCTGAATTGTATTTTTTTAAGTTTTCATCAATTATACCCAATTGAATTTCAGTGGTAAGCTGGTCTTTATTATTTGAATTTGACTTGTAAAAAGTTAACGATTTAGTATACTCATTTTGAGCTTCTTTTAGTTTACCTTGTGCTAAATATATATCACCTAACCGTTTATAAATATCATTTTCTAACTTTACATTACGTGTATTATTTAAACATTCAGTATATAAATCAATAGCTTTAGTATATTCTTTTCTCAAAAAATGAACGATACCTATTCCGAATTTATGCGTATATAATAGTTGTTTGTCAGCTAACTTTTCAGAATATCCGATACCTTTTATATGCCATTTTAAAGCTTCATCATTCAAGCCTTCTTTTCTTTTACCAATTGCAATAAGGTTTGCAGCTATGCTTAAAAAATAATTGTTTTTTGTTTTTAAACTTTCCGTAAATAAGTAATTCCCATAGTAGTGTATAGAATCGGTATTTCCCTTTTCTTTATGAAAATTAGCCAATTGTATAATAGCATTGCCTTTATCTTTAAAAGTAGTAGCGCTTTTTATATTCTTAAGTAAGGTATCATTTGCTTTTTCAGGGCTCACTCCAAAAGCTGTAAACCCTGTTGTTTCAGATTTAGGTTGGGGAAGTTGTTTCTCTTCAATATTCTCTTGAGCATGTAGTATCCCAATTAAAAAAAGAAAAGCCGAGATACTATTAATCAAAAATCTTTTTAACATACTAGAAATTATGATAGCATTTAGCGTATCAATTCATCACAAAGATAATTGATTTTAAGTATTCTGTTAATCCTGTAAATTAATTTTTAGATCAAACTCAAGTTTAAAACTGATAACGCAAACCTAAGGCAATATCAAAATCTAAATCGTCATCAGTCACATTGTTTACTAGGCCTATTTCTGGTCGAAAATCTAAAGATATTAATAAGGGTATATCAAAATTATATTCAATACCTACATTACCCAATGCATTTACAAAAAACCCATCATCTCTATCTGTTCTAGATTTATTATCCCAATTTCCAACACCGGCTCCAAAACCTGCATACCAATTAAATCCACCATCAATATTTAAAACCCATTGATAAATTCCAGATAATTTCCAAGCATCAAAATTCTTATTATCTCTGTACCCTAAATCTAATTCAAATCGATTGCTATCCTTAATTTTACGTTGATATGAAATTTCATTGCTAAACCCATCATTATCACCTGTTCTGATACCAATGGCATGAGACGAAACTTCTTGTGCAGAAACATTAAACACAAAACCTATTACTAAAACTATTGCAACCACTAATTTTTTCATCTGTTTAATTTTAAGATTTTAATTCTTATTTTTAACTAATTAGCTTCTTCAATTATTGTGCCTAACAGTAAAAGTTGTAAACAAATTTATTTTTTTCGACTAACGAAATCAATATTTAAGTTAACATAAAACCTAATTATAGTTACATTGTAAAAAATTATAAATAACCACAGTATAAAAATATTAAATATCATAAATTTGTGTTGTTAAAAAAGATAAAATTATGTCAGATACTATAGAAAAAATAAAATGTTTAATTATTGGTTCTGGTCCTGCCGGATATGCCGCAGCAATATATGCTGCAAGAGCAGATTTAAAACCTGTGATGTATACGGGTATGGAACCCGGTGGGCAATTGACAACGACTACAGAAGTAGATAATTATCCTGGTTATCCAGATGGTGTAGATGGAACTGCCATGATGGAAGATTTTAAAAAACAAGCAGAACGCTTTGACACAGAAGTGCGTTTTGGTTTAGCGACCAAGGTAGAATTTAGTGATAAAGAAGGTGGTATTCATAAAGTTACTATTGATGGTTCTAAAATAATTGAAGCCGAAACTGTTATTATCTCTACAGGTGCAACAGCAAAGTATTTAGGTCTAGAAAGTGAAGAACGATTAAAAGGTGGGGGTGTTTCGGCATGTGCTACTTGTGATGGTTTCTTTTATAGAGGTCAGGATGTTATTGTTGTTGGTGCTGGTGATACCGCAGCTGAAGAAGCAACTTTTTTGGCAAAACTTTGTAAAAAAGTAACCATGTTGGTACGTCGTGATGAAATGCGTGCTTCAAAGGCAATGCAACATAGAGTTAATAATACGGCAAATCTTGAAGTTTTATTTAATACTGAATTAGATGAAGTTTTAGGCGATACTGTAGTAGATGGTGTTAGAGTTGTTAATAATCAGACCAAAGAGAAGCACGAAATCGATGTTACAGGCGTATTCATTGCTATAGGCCATAGACCTAATACCGAACTATTCAAAGGTATTTTAAAAATGGATGAGACAGGTTATTTAATTACTCAAGGAAAATCTACAAAAACTGGTAAGCCTGGAGTATTTGCTGCGGGTGATGTTCAAGATAAAGAATATAGGCAAGCAGTTACTGCTGCAGGAACAGGTTGTATGGCAGCGTTAGACGCTGAACGATATTTAGCTGCTTTAGAAAGTTAATTGTTCCTATCTGAAACTATAAAAAACAGTTCAAGCCTCTCTACCTCGAATTCACTCGATACGGGCTAAGAGAGATAAATAAGGAATCCGATGCAAGCATTGGGAAGTTTTAAGATTAAATAAAAGAGGCTGTTCTACTTACCAACGAACAGCCTCTTTTCAACAAAAAAATGGAATAACAGTTCAGTCTTAGCTATTCTGTTTATTACGAATACTTCCTGAAGAAGAACTATTTTCTTGAATTATTTTAGGATTACCAACGTATTTTATGTCACCGCCGCTTGTGGCATTTGCATCTAAAGTACCTGTAACATTCACATATACATCTGCTCCACTAGTTACCTTAGCTACACAACTTTCTGTTTCTAAATCTTGTGCTTTTATTGCACTTCCGCTAGTAGATTTTGCGGTAAAACTATTAGCTTTTCCCTTTAATCTTGCATCTGCTCCACTCGTTGTGCTACAGGTTAGATTATCAACTCTTAATTGAAGTGTTACATCGCTACCGCTAGTTGCTCTTATTTTAAAGTTTTCAGATTTAATAGTGTTTTCTGATCTTACATCTGCTCCACTTGAAGCATTTATTTCATTAATCGATAGCGCTGTTAGATATACCTTTCTTTTTTTAGCGCTCCATATATTTTTATCTGCATGGATATGTAATGTACCGTCATTTACCTCTGTTAAAATAATATCATGTAAGTTTTCATCAGCTTCTAAAGATAATGACACTTTATCACCAATAGTTATATACACATCTATACCTTCACTCACATCTATTGCGTCAAAATCTGAAGAAATTTTTCGTTGTTGCGTTATGACGTTTCTGTTTCCTTTTACTCCGTCAAAAAAACAAGAAGTTGTCGTTACTAGAAGGAGTAGTATTACTGAAAATTTACCTAGTGTTTTCATATGTTTGTTTTAAATTAGTATTCAAATTTGATTGAAACGGCCAATAAAAAATAATTTTAATTACTCAAATGTCATAATACTATGACGAATTGTTGATTCATTTGGTTTCTTCTTTATAGCTTTTATTTAATTTATGGTCATAGCTAAATATTCGTTTAATTTTCCATTCATCATTCTCTATAATCCAGAGGTGTGTAAATTTTGCGATACTTCCATAAGTTTCTTTTTCATCTTTTATTTTTTCATAAAATTGATGTACTCCTTTTTGTAACGCACCATAAATAACACCTTTATCTTTTAAAGGAAAAACTTCTAAACTGCCTTTAATTAATTCTCTTCTTGACTGATAGTTTTTAGATTTACACAAACCATTTTTAATACTTGCAATAAAATCTGTTTTAGAAGATGTAACACCCGAAATATCATGATAAAATTCAAAATCTTCACTAGTTAAATTTTCAAATGGTTTAATTTCACAAGTGTTAAAACCAACATTGAATAATAAACTATCTTTAGACTTAAGAGTTTTATATAGTTCTGAAGATTTGTCTACTTGTGCCACTAAAACATTCGTAGTGACGAATAGAGCTAATAAAATAATACCTATGCTATTTAAAAGTGTTTTCATAAAATTACTTGATTACCAAACCACTTGAATCAATTTTAATTTCGGCTTCATTATCATTGTCATCAATCTCCATTTTAAATCCATCCTTGTCAATATCTATATTTACTTTTTCGTCATCATCTTTTACTTTAATTTGCAATCTACCTTCATCAATATTAACATTAACACCTTCATCTTCATCATCTGTAGTCCAAAAATCAGAATCATCACAGTCTAAACACTCTAAACCATCATCTGTCATTTTAAAATAATGTTTGCCCATATCATTTCTATAAATATCCTGAGCGGTTCTCATTCTATAATCTAAAAATGTTCTAGTAGTTTCATCAAGATAAATTATCTGATCTTTAGGAATATAAAGGGTTATTCTTACTTCCTGATTTTTAAATGCTGTCTTAGTATCTGTTAAAAAATAGCTATTAAAAGATAAAGTATTACCTGATTTTTCAAAATCATATTCAATTTTTTCAGCATTTTCTCTAGCAACCAATCGCGTTCTTCCGTTCGCTTCTTTTCTAATTTTTACATATGATTCTGCACTATCAGATTGTTGAATATTTACTCTTAAATCATTTGAATAAAATTTAGCAATGTCATTTTCATCCAACACTTTTCTAAAACTTGAATTGTGCCTAAAACGGTCATAATCAGACAACGTTTCATTGCTTATCATTTTAACAGTTAAAGTATCAGTTGGCAGAACAACCAGTTCTTTTTGTTCTATTGATGATCCGTCATGCGCAAATTCAGCGCCTTGTCTAACACCAATGTAAATAGCGGCTAATAATGCAATTATCCAAATTCCTAAGAATACAAATTTTGCTACTCTACTTAAGATTTTAGATTTACTAGATAAGATAAAGAGGCCGAGAACGAATAACATTAAGAATGGTATTCCAACCAAAATCAATATCAATAAAGAAAGTAACCAGATAGGAACTCCAGTTATATTCATAATCGGAAAATCGCCATCAAATAAATAATCTGCTCCCATAAAATCTACTGCTCCGGCGGTGAATAAACTAATTATTAATCCTATAAGGGTTGCTACCGATACAATAATTAATATGACACCTATAAACTTACCGATGACCATAAAAAGTGTTACAATTATTTTACCAATGACGTCAATGAGGTCTTGAATACCAGACCTAGCTTTGCTACTCTTCTTCCTTAGCTGTTTTTTTTTTAAGGAATCAGAAACATTATCATAGCCTTCTTTTACAGCGTCAGTTACATCACTAGCTGCACCTTTTACTCTTTCAGATACATCTTCAAATTCAGCTCTAATTTTCTTTTCAATGTTCGAGATGTTTACCGGCTCACCTTGCATTTGCAATTTTTCAGCAGTGGTATTTGCTTCTGGCAACAATATCCATAAGATGGGATATACAAGAAATCCGAAACCAAAACCGAAAGCGGCAATTAACCAAGCTAGTCTAATCCAAATTACGTCAACATCAAAATAATGAGCAATACCAGATGACACCCCACCTAAAAACTTATCCTCACCATCTCTATACAATTTCTTTTGTGAAGATTGTCTGCTATAGTTTTTACCAGAATTATCCCCAAACATTTCTTCATCAACCATGTAATCTTCAGGTTGTCCCATTACAGCAATGATCTCATCTATATCAGATTCATTTACTACTTGACGCGCATCTTTAATACGCTCAGAAAGCAATTCGCCTATACGCAATTCTATATCGGCAATTATTTCATCTCTACCTTTTGGGTCGTCACTTAAAGAACGACGGATAGCATCTAAATATCTTTTCATTTTTTGATAAGCAATTTCATCAATATGAAAAAAGATTCCTCCTAAATTAATATTTATTGTCTTATTCATTTTTTCGTTGGTTTTTTGCTAGTTACTGCATTGACAGACTTTACAAGATCTGCCCAAGTTGTGTCTAATTCTTTTAAAAATAATTTACCTGTTTCAGTTAATTCATAATATTTTCTCGGTGGTCCGGAAGTTGATTCTTCCCAACGATAACTAAGTAAACCCGCGTTTTTTAATCGCGTTAATAGAGGATAAATAGTACCTTCTACCACAAGTAACTTAGCATCTTTAAGACTTGAAAGGATTTCGTTGGTATATGCATCTCCATGCTGTAAGATTGAGAGAATACAAAATTCCAACACTCCTTTTCTCATCTGCGCTTTTGTGTTTTCTATTTTCATGTGTTTATTCTTTTAACTAATTATTGCTACAATTATATTCACAATATAAATGAGTATTGTTGTTAGTATTGCTATCATAACTTTTAGTTTTTAATTTGTATAGTTATTTATTTTACAAAATTCATGGTCAATGGGTATTTATATACTTCCCCTCTACTGGCTTTTATTGCTGCAATAATTACAAGTACAAACTTTAGTATCGTAATAACAGAAATAATGGAAGCTATACTCAAAAACCCAAAGAGATGGTCAAAATCAAAATGGAAATTCAAATTGTCAAAATCGTCAATATGTCGCATATGATTAAAAAACGAACCAAACGCAAACGGAAATGCTACCATACCTAATAAAAATAGATATAGTGTGTAGCTTAAATTAAAATTTACTGCCTCTTTACCATTATCATCTAAATAAACACTTTTGTCTTTATTAACCGACCACATGATTAGCGGCCCTAATATGCTTCCAAAAGGAAAAACAAAGCTCAAAAAAGCCGATAAGTGAATTAAAAATGAAGTATTTTTTTCGTTTTGTGTCAACATAATTTAATCTTTATAGTACTTTACAATGCAAATATATGTATAAAAACTAATACTATGCAATACAAAGTACTGTATTTTAACATTTATTTAACATTTAAATTGCACTTAGAGAAGGTGAAACTCAAACAATATAATGATGAATAACTCAATAATGGCAGGCTTTAACAAAAGACTACTTACATTCGCAAATAGTAAATAATTTTTACTAACTTGTGGCAAATTTTATTTTACATGCCTCAATTTTCTATCAAAAACTTACATAAATTTATGTTATTTAAACTTCCTTCTGCCTATTTTTCAGGCGTGAGGGTCAAATCAATTAGTGATGAAGAAGCTGTGGCAACGGTAAAACACAAATGGATAAATCAGAATCCGTTTAAATCATTGTACTGGGCAACACAAGGTATGGCCTCAGAACTAGCTACTGGAATTTTGGTAATGAAACAAATAGCTGATAGCGGTAAAAAAATATCAATGTTGGTTACACATCAACAAGGTACATTTACGAAAAAAGCTGTTGGAAGAATAAATTTCATTTGTAAAGACGGTGAAAATGTAAAAGCCGCCATAGATAAAACCATTGCAACAGGCGAAGGTGAAACCATTACAATGACTGCCGAAGGTTTTGATGAGCAAGGCGATTCTGTTTCAAAATTTGAATATACTTGGGGATTAAAAGTGAAATAGTAGTTTTTAGTTTAGCATCTTAATCTGTAACGAACCTCAATAAACCTCCACATATATAACATAACATTTAAACCATAAAAAAATGACCGCACACGAAATAGAGTACAAAATTTACGGAGAAGAAATGCAATTTGTTGAAATTGAATTGGATCCTCAAGAAAGCGTTGTAGCAGAGGCTGGTAGTTTTATGATGATGGATGATGGTATCAAAATGGATACCATATTTGGTGATGGTTCTGGACAAACAAAAGGAGTTTTAGGGAAACTTTTCTCTGCAGGTAAAAGGTTATTGACTGGTGAAAGTTTATTTATGACTGCCTTTTTAAATAATAATCAAGGTAAAAAGAAAGTATCTTTCGCTTCGCCTTATCCTGGAAAAATCATACCCATTGACCTCACAGAGTTTAATGGTAAATTTATATGTCAGAAAGATGCTTTTTTATGTGCTGCAAAAGGGGTTGCTATTGGCATAGAATTTTCTAAAAAACTAGGCAGAGGCTTATTTGGAGGTGAAGGTTTTATCATGCAGAAATTAGAAGGTGATGGGTTGGCATTTATGCATGCAGGTGGTACGGTCGCTAAAAAAGAGCTACAGGCTGGTGAAATGTTAAAGGTCGATACTGGTTGTATAGTAGGCTTTAGTCAAACAGTAAATTATGATATTGAATTTGTTGGTGGCATAAAAAATACTGTATTTGGTGGTGAAGGTCTCTTTTTTGCTTCGTTACAAGGACCTGGAACAGTATATGTTCAGTCATTACCATTTAGTAGATTAGCAGGAAGAATTGTTGCTTCTTTACCAAGAACCGGTGGAAAAAGCAAAGGCGAAGGTAGTATTCTTGGTGGAATTGGAGATATATTAGATGGCGATAATCGGTTTTAAACTTCATCGTTAAAATTAATTAATATTCAAACTATTAACTAACAAAATTAATTGCTTGTCATTACTGCTTAGACAGGAATGACATTTATTCAAAATATCAACAAATAAAATATACATAAATGAAAAAAATTCTCTTACTCATCGTTCTAAGCTCAATGATGAGCTTTTGCCAACAAAACTCTCCGAACGAAACAGAAATATTATGGGATACCTATGGTGTACCTCATATCTATGCAACCAATGAGCATGATTTATATAAAGCTTATGGATGGGCTCAAATGAAAAATCATGGCGACCTAATTCTACGAATTTACGGAGAATCAAGAGGTAAATCAGCTGAATATTGGGGCACTGGTTATAAGAGAGATAAAATATTACACTTGATGAATTTGCCAACTACAGCAGTAAAAACCTATGACAATTTAAACGTTAAGGAAAAATTAGTTATCGAAGCTTTTACTCAAGGTATAAACGATTATGTAAAATCAAATCCCGAAAAAATTAACGCTAAATATAAGGTAGTACTGCCTGTAAAACCAGTAGATATTTATGCCCATTTACTTAGAGGTATGTATTATGAATTTTTGGCTGATAATGAATTTAATAAAAGTCAGAATTGGGAAAAAGGTTCAAATGCTTGGGCGGTAGCACCTAAAAACACGAAAAACGGAAATGCTTTATTATTGGCAAATCCACATTTACCTTGGACAGATTCTTATGCTTCTTATAAATTTTTTGAGGGTCATCTTAATTTAAATGGCAAAAGTCTTTATGGAGTAACACTCATCGGGTTTCCGGTAGTTGGTATTGCATTTAATGATCATTTAGGCTGGTCTCATACCGTTAACACACTAGATAATACTGATTTATATGAATTAAAACTAAAGGATGGTAAATATTTATTAGATGGAGAATATCTAAATTTTGAAACGGATACTAAAATTCTAAAAACGAAGCAAAAAGATGGAAGTTTAAAAATCGATACTTTGATTCGGAAAGTTTCGAAACATGGAGTTGTTGTCTCTGAAAAAAAAGGGAAAGCTCTAGCGCTACGTTTCCCTTATATGAGCAATCCTCCTCATATTACTCAGCAATGGTATGATATGGGACAAGCCACTAATCTAGATGAATTTGAAACCGCATTAAAACAAAATGCAATTGCTTTATTTAATGTAGTTTATGCCGATAAAGCGGGAAATATCTTTTATTCGTTCGCAGGGAATATACCAGATAAAAAAGGGGAATGGAAAGATTGGAGAAGAACCGTTTCCGGAGATACAAGTGATATGATATGGAATCGCTATCACACTTACGAAGAGTTACCAAAATTATTAAACCCAAAAAGTGGATGGTTACAAAATGCTAATGAAGGACCATTTACTTCAACAATTCCACAAGAAATTGATTACGGCGCTTATGACAAAGACATTTCTGTAAACAATATGGGTTTTAGACCTCAACAATCTGCCAGTTTATTATTGAACAAAAAACAACTAACAATTGAAGAACTTATACGTCTAAAACACTCTACAAAATCATCACTTTTTAACCGTATTAGAGATGACATTGAAGGGTTGAGGAAAATAAATACTGACAGCTTAACCAACGTTGCTTTAAATGTTTTAAAAAACTGGGATGGTGAGTTTAATGCCGATAGTAAAGGTGCAGTGTTATTTATAAATCTATTCTTCTCATTAGAACAAGGCAATCTATTTAAAGTAAAATGGTCAGCCGAAAAACCATTGACTACCCCTGACGGGTTCGTGAGTCCTGAAACTGTATTAGCCACACTAAAAGGGGTTTCTCAAAATATGCTTAAGACTCTTGGTTCGTTAAAAGTGCCATATGGATCTGTATTTAGAATTAAACTAGGCACTCATGAAATACCTGCAAATGGTAGCTTTGGTAGTTTAGGCGTATTTAGAACCTTAGCCTTTTCAAAAGGAAAAGATGGAAAATATTATGCTTTTCATGGGGATGGTTATGTTTGTGCAACTGAATTTGGAGATGAAATAAAAGCAAAAGTAATTTTAGGTTATGGTAATGCAAGCCAACCAGGCAATAAACATATTGGCGATCAATTAGAGTTGTTTTCTAAAAAACAAATGCGTGATGCATGGCTTAGTAAAAGTGATATTGAAAATAACTTAGAAGAACGGGAAATTATTAAGTAATCAGATATCCCATTTTTGTTTTGTCACAAGCATTTGCGGCATATTATTCTTTACTCTTAATATCGGCGATGAACTTTTCTAACGCTTTGCCGTATTTTGAAGTTTTTACTTTTGGCGTTAATGAATTATTGACAGTATCTAACAACGTAATATTCGCATCAAATAGCTCAGTTAAGGCTAAATAAGCTGCCACCTCGTTGTCAGCATGATTTACTGCAAAATTTGTAGTATAGTAATATCTTCTTTTAATTAAAGTATTGATCGAATTTTCAATAGAATCAATTTTTATAGAATCACCAGATTTTTTAGCATCAAAATCGGCTTTGATATAATCTAACCGTTTATCACTAAACTTGCTTTTCATTTCATTATACTCGTCAAGCAGTTGTTGATTTGTAAGTCCGTTAATAGTTGCTCCAAATTGAAATTTATCTAGTTTTGTATTTATAGTGATTGTTCCTTTTTCACCAAAAAATGTGATTTGTTTACTAGGTGATTTATTCAATGAAAGAAAATAAAGTTCAGGACTCTCCACTTCATCCGATAAGGTAAATGTATTTATACCTTCTAAAGCAATAGAATCAACAGTAACTGCTAAAGTATCCTTCATTTTTTGTAAGTATAATGTACCCTTTTTAAGGTTTTTTACTTCACCTTGTACGAACATTGTATTTTCTTTTTTATCACTACAAGCAAACACTAGCATACTGATAACAAGAACTACTATTACTTTTTTCATTAAAATTAATTATAAATTCAGAGTGCAAATATAATACTAATAGTTATTAGGATAATCAGTTATTGGCTAATTATTATCTATCAAACTTAATTACAACAAATCTCAATAATTATGATGATTGCCAATTAAATACTGTTAACTTAACACTAATTATTGTGCAACTATTTGCATCAAGATAGTACACCCAATTGCTGCAATAGTACCAACAGCATATCCAAATACAGCTAATAACACTCCTACTGTAGCTAGTGATGGATGAAACGCCGAAGCAACGATTGGTGCTGAAGCCGCACCTCCAACATTAGCCTGACTTCCGACAGCTAAAAAGAAATAAGGCGCTCTAATAAGTTTCGCCACAATAATTAATAATAACGCATGAATGGTCATCCAAACAACACCAATGGCAATTAAACCTACATTATCTAAGATCATTGTTAAATCCATTTTCATACCAATAGAAGCTACCAAAATATAGATAAAAACGCTTCCAATCTTACTAGCGCCGGCACCTTCATAGGTTTTTGCTTTAGTGAACGATAATAATATTGCAATAATGGTCGCTAGACTTATCATCCAAAAGAACGGAGAACTTAAAAAAGTAAATATGTTTTTAGTGGTTTGGTTTTGTATTCCGTTGACAAAATCATCAAAAAAGCTACTTAAGTAACCTGCACCAAAATGTGCTATACTTACGGTGCCAAAAGCAATGGCTGCAATGATCATTAAATCTGTCAAATTCGGATTTCGTTCTACTTTTTTAGAATAGGTAGAAACTTTCTCCTTTAATTTTTCAATAGCTGAAGTATCTGCTTTTAACCATTTATCGATACGTTTTGACTTACCAATACCTATTAATATAATTGCCATCCAAATATTTGCTACTACAATATCTACGAATACCATTCCACCGTATAATTTTTGATTGTAACCATAAATTTCGAGCATTGCTGTTTGGTTAGCACCACCACCAATCCAGCTTCCTGCCAAAGTTGCTAACCCTCTCCAGACAGCATCGGGACCTGCACCGCCAACGGTTTCAGGAGATACTGTAGAAATTAATAATATAGCGATTGGCCCGCCAATAACAATTCCTACGGTTCCTGTAAAAAACATTGCCAAGGCTTTCCAACCTAAATTAAAAACAGCTTTTAAATCGATGCTCAAAGTCATAAGTACCAATGCTGCTGGTAACAAATATCGACTAGACATAAAATACAAATTTGATGAATGCTCAACCACCTCACCAGAATCAGTTGTCGTCTGCCAATCAGGTGCTATCAACCCTAAGGTTGTAAACAAAGCAGGAACCATATATGCCATAAATAAGGCTGGTACAATGGCATAAAATTTTTGCCAAATTCCTTCTTTTTTCGACGATGTATAAAAAATAAAACCTAATGCTATCATTAAGAGTCCGAAGACAATAGTGTCATTAGAAAGTAAAGGAACCTTAGAATTTTTATCATAATTTGATAGCTGTTTATATTTATCAAACTCTCTAATTATTCTTTTTTCTTCCAATTTCAAGTATCTTTTAGAGAAATTATCAGAACCAATTTGATTGATCAATTCATTATCTTTAAAATTACTCTCAATACTATTTTTAAAACTATCAACCTCCATTACTTTAGATAGTTTCTCATGCAATAAAAAAAAGTTTGCATTTACAACATCATTCTCATCAAAAGATTGTGTTTTGATTTTAATCAAGCTGTCATTCTCAAAATAAAATAAAGCTTTCCCTCCCTTTAGCTTATCTCCATATGTTACCGAGTCCATTTTGGATTCAACTTTTTGAGCATTAGAAAATGTTACAAAAAAGAATGATATTATTATTAAAAATAAAAGTCTAACTATTTTTATCATCATATATATTATTTACTTCATATTTTAAAAACTGAATGAGGTTTCGACTGCGCTCAACCTGACAAAACTAATTGTCTTTGATGCATCCTGTCAGAACAAAAGATCCGAACTGACCATCAATTCATCCTTTATTGAGTTTCTCTCGTCTTGGTCTTGCGGCTTCAAACTTCTAACTTCCAACCTCAAACTACTGCCCTACCATAAATACGGCATTGCAAAAAACCAATTTACCATTTTCCCAAAAGCTTCTAAACAATGGGTTATCTGCTAAATAAATAACAGCTCCTCTACCTTTTTTTTCTACACCAAAAACCAATGATTTATCTATATTTTTCAAGGCATTATCTCCTGCAAACCCACTCACTAAATTACTTTTGTTTTTAATAACACTGACGTTAACCCCATCTTTTAGATATGCATAATGATTACTATTCAAACGTAATGTGTGGTAGCTTTTATCATATCCGAAACCTAAAGGATGTGTATTATCCATACTAGCCTTAAATATACTACCTGTTATTAAATTTGAAATGGATTTACGTTCTAAGTTATCAAAGGCTTCTAACTCTAACTTTTCTTTCAACGCTTTTTCTTCTTTTTCTTTTTCCTTCTTCTCATCTTCATCTTTGTAGTTAGATAAACTAAATTCTTCACTTTCTGCAAAGGCTCCTAATGCTCTATCAATAGCAATCAATCTACCGCCCTTTTGAACCCATGCTTTTAACTCGGTTAATTTCTTTTTATTCAATTTACTACCATACCATCCGTTAGGTAGGATCAACACGTTATACTTATTTAAATTGATATTATTAAAATAGTCAGTATCTAATACTGTTACCGGATACTTAATTTGTTGTTCAAAAAAGTGCCAGATTTCACCAAAACCTAATGATGAAACTCCACTTCCTGAAAGCAACGCTACTTTTGGCGCTCTTAAATATGCTACGGTACTAGAACCAAAATCATTCCCTTTTGACACAAACCCCGAGGCTACTGCATCAACATTTCTATTAAATTTTTTGACAGCTTCTTTAACTGTATTATCAAATTTATCACCCAGTTTTTCATTTCCTCTTCTAGTAATTACCAATGTACCTGCTTTATAATTTTTAGCATTCATCGTAAATGGTTTTTTAGAAAATCTTACTTTTATTTTACGTTTTAATAAATATCCTAAAAAAGCAACATCATCTGTACTATTCCATTTTGAAAGATATGCATATGGTTTTTCGACACCTGTTATTTTTCCGTCGAGGATAGTATTATCTACCTTTGTAGCTATAGAGTTTGGCAATGCAAAAGCATCTAAACCTCTGCTATACGGCAATGCCCAAGCAGTAATATCGTAAGTTACAGAATCGCTTATTTTAGTTTGCGGTTCAAATAATGCCTTTATAAAATTCGATTTTGGCTGATTCGTATTAATAACCAAATCTTTAGAAGATAATTTAGTTGTCTTAGTCAAATTATCTTGATAGCTAAACCCTTTAACTGTATTAGTAGAACCAGCCGTTCCGTACTTAATTTGATGGCGGTCTAACAATTTTTTTAAGCTATTCAATTTATCAATATCATTGCTCGCTTTAATCACATAGCTTTTATACTTTCCTTTCGGATTCTGAATAGCCTTCTTGAAATAAGAAGCAAATTCAGCTTTTAATCTGTCTGCATTCAACGAAGATATTTCAATAGTTGATAGCCCAGTTGTATAATGATGTGCCAGTCTATCTTTGAGCGTAAGCACATCATCATCAGACGTTTTAATACCCAAGCCAGCTCTACCACTACCACCTTGTTCATAGGTCATACCGACAGCTCCGTTATAAGTTGGATAGGTATCACCGTAACTAGGATATAGTAAATCGAAAAATTCTTTTGTAAAATATAACCATCCGTTTTTATCAAAATATTTTGCATGATTTTTACCAATGGTCACTTGAAATTCACGTTGAAAATCAGAAATTACTTCGTGATAAGGTTCTGCAGCAGGGGCAAAATAATAAGGAGCATCTACACCTTGTTCATGAAAATCAACATGTACATTTGGCATCCACTTATTGTATTGAACCAAGCGCGATTGTGATTCAATTTGTGATGCCCAAGCCCAATCTCTATTCAAATCAAATAAATAATGATTAGCTCTACCTCCGGGCCATGGCTCATGGTGTTCTTTTGAATCAGGATTTATATTATTAGGTGCGTTTACATTTTGATTATACCAATTTACATAACGATCTCTACCATCAGGATTGATACAAGGATCTATAATTACAATCGTATTTTCTAACCACTTTTTAGTTTGATTACTAGTTGGATCTACCAATGCGAATACTGTTTTCATTGCTGCTTCAGTACTCACAGCTTCATTACCGTGTACGTTGTAACTTAACCATGTTACAGGTATATCATTTGAAGCACTACCTTCAATAAGCCCGGCAGTTTTTAAATGGTTTAAACGTAACTCATCCAATTTATCAAAATTGGTTTGAGAAGTGATTACTGCTAAATATAAAGGTCGTTTCTCATAGGTTTCCCCATATTTAATGAGTTTCACATTGCTATTCGCATCGGCTACATGTTCAAAATACTCAATTACTCTATGATGCCTAGTAAAACGATTACCTAATTCATATCCTAAAAATTCTTTTGGAGAATTGGTTTGTGATATAGCAGAAATTGAAAAAATACTTAGTAATATTGGTATTAGTAATGTTCGTTTCATGGGAAGATTCTTAAAATTTTATAAATATATTGAAAAGCTTTTAAATATTGAGCCAGTATGTAAATTTAACTAACAATGCTCTAGTTCTGGGCGAAAAATCAGTTGTATTATAATTATCATTGTAAACAATAAATAAATCCGATAAGGGCTTAAAACGCCATTGCAATCGGGTATTGATTCCAAAATTTTCTCTTTGACTACTGTATTGTACAAATGTTGACCAAAATATTTTCTTAGTAAATGTCACATCTACTTTGGGACCTACAAGCCATATTGAAGCGTCTGAATATGGATTTGGCAAATCTATCTTATCATAATTTACTTGAGCAGATGCAAAAAAGTAAGGTTGTAATCGCAATCGGAACTGTCCTTCAAAAGAAAACTTATTTCCGTTATAAAATTTACCTATTGATGATTCTGCCGTATAAGAGAATTTTTTTCTAAGATCAGATTGATATTGCAATTCGAAACTAGTAAAATGATAATCAGTATTAGGGGGCAAAGGAATACCATCAGAGCCTGTCGGGTCAAACTCATCGAATAAGAAAATATAACGATTAAACATTGCTACTCTAAATTGAGTTTGATTTGTAAATTTACTTTGCCATCGGCTAATAATAGTATAGTCGGCTTTTTTAAAATCTAATTCAGGTCTCCAAACCACAATGGGTATCACATTAAAACTATGTTGGTTAAAAGCTCCTTTTTTTGGCCAAAATAGACGTTCAAATTGCGGATTGATCTTAAAAATATCCGTACGCCTAATAAAACCTAGATCAGATCTGAAATTTTCACCAACATACAATCCACTTAGACGAACTCTATATTTTCTACTATTATATTGCGTGGAGATTCCAGTTGAAAAATCGTTGGTCTTAACTGTTGGTGAAAATGATTTATGCAAATAATATTTACCTATCCATGTATTACTTTTCGAAGCTAAGTTATAGTCAAGTCCTATTACCCGATTATAACGGTTCTCGTCTTCTAAAAAATCATAATCCTTAGTCGTTTGTTTGTTTACAAAAACAAAACTTAAATTAGATCGGCTAAATAGTTTTTGCTGAATTGCCAAAACTGAATTATTATTTGCCGCAATTTCGTTAGCAACATCTTCTGTAGTTTGCATATTTAAAACTCCTAATCGCAAATTATTAGTTAATTTACCACTTAATCTAATTCCTCCAAGAATATCATTCTCGATTGAATTCTCTTCTAAATCTTCAGCAATGCCAATACGTCTTGAAAAGAAAGGTCTTGCATCTCTATTATTTCCAAAATTTGAAAACAGATCACTGTTTTCAACGAAGAACTGCCTTCTTTCGGGTAATGCAATACTAAAACGAGTTAAATTAGTTACTTGTTGATCTACTTCTACCTGCGAAAAATCAGGATTTACAGTAAGATCGAGATTCATACTATTACCAATAGTCATTTTTACATCACCTCCAATACTAAAAAGTTTGTCTTCCGTATTTTCTTCAAAATCTTTTAAAAGACCCGTATTAATTGAAGGAATTATTGATATAGGAGATTTAGATTTACCCAATGGCTTTTCAAATATCATATCGCCCATATAGGCCAAACTAAAAATAAATTGATTTTGAGGAATATTGATCCACGTACTAGATTCATTATGCTGAGTATCGAATTGATAACTATTAAATCTCCATTTCGTTTCACCTTCTTTGTATTTAAATGCTGAAAGCGGAATCATCCATTCTGCAATATAATAGCCATCATATACTTTTGATTCACCAACCCATTTTGTATCCCAAGAGGTATCGAAGCCTCTAATTTCAGTACCTCCACCTGAAATTAATGCTTCTCTAAGTACACCTAACGGATTCGTACCAAAGAAAAATGCATTTGTACCATCATTAAAAGTGTCAAATATCAGACTTATATTATCATTTCCTCTAGCCCTAAAATCGCGTCTTAAAGAGGGAATTATATAATTTGTTCCTGATTCTTGTACTTTGATTCCTACATAGATATTTTTATCATCAAACAGCATTTTTATTACTGTTTTTTCTTTACTAAGTATTGAATCAGAAGGAAAATATTGCCAGAAGTCTTGTGCACCTGCAGCTGCATCCCACATAGGTTCATCGAGAACTGCATCGATTGTTACGGGAGTAGTAATATATTTTACAGTAAACTGTTTTTGTTGACAAAACAGCTTAGAAGAAAAAATAAATAAGGCTAGGTAAAAGAGAAAAATGCTTCTTTTCATTCCACAAATTGACTTCTGTCAAATATAGAATATTTTAACGTGAAAATTATCTTAATCCTTATCTTCTTTATCTTTACTTTTCGGCTGTCTTTTTACACGCTTAAGACTTTGATTAAGCATCCATTCAATTTGTCCGTTAGTACTACGAAACTCATCAGCAGCCCATTTTTCTATTGCTTTGAGCATGTCTTCATTTATCCGTAATGCAAATGCTTTTTTCTTTGCCATTATCAATCAAACAATGATGTTATTTAATTTGAGATACAAATTTACTAATTACTATGACTAATTCTTTCATAATTGGCTGCTCATTATTATTATATGTAGCCAAGTTTTCACTTTTATCTCCTTTTACTTTTTTGAATATATGGTTCATATTTTCAATAACCTGAAATTCTGATTTCTGAGTTGCTTTATGCAATAACTCGCCATCAGAAACCGGAACTTGAATATCTTTTGTTCCGTTGACAATCAAAATTGGAATTTCTAATTTCCTAATTTCATCTTGAGGATTGTATTGCATCCAAGAAATCAAAAAAGGTTGTACTGATGTTCTAAAGATTGAAGCTAAAAGGGGGTTAAAATTCTTATCAATTTTTCCGTTTTTTAATGAATCTAAGGTTTTAGAAATATCGTCTTTCCATGCTGGTGCTTGCAGCAACAGTTGCTCTAGTAATATTTCATTAATTGGTCTTCCTGCACCAGCAATAGAAATAAATCCATCAGCTCTTAAGCGTGACGCAATCATACCAACTAAACTTCCTTGACTATGACCCACAAAAATAATTTTCGAAAATTGTTCTTTACCTATAAAATAATCAATAACGGCAATAGCATCATCAATAAAGTCATCAAACGTAATGTCTTTTTCTTTAAAATCGTTTTTCTTTAATAAGGTAATTGCACTTTTATCATACCTATAAGATGCTATTTGCTGGTTTGCCAATCCTTCAGCCAAATATTTTAATGAATTTGCTTTAAGACCAACTTGATTTCCATCTCTATTATTAGCTCCTGAACCCGGTATGATAATCACTAATGGTGTTTGTCCCATATTATCTGAACTTAACAAAGTGCCATTAATTGCTACTTTGTTAGAGGGAATATGTATTTCTTTCTCAATAAAATTCTGACCAAAGCTGACATAAACTGACAATACAACTATTAAGGTGATGATTTTAGTTTTCATTATCAATAATCTTATATTTATAAGTAAGAAGCACCCTTTTTAAGTCATTTTCTTGTTGTGTACCAATTAATATTTTCTTACCATTCTTAAGCACTAGCTGCAAGCCAATATTACCTTTTACATTATAAGCAACTCCTTTACTTTTATTCCAAAATGTACCTCCTTTTAATCCCCAACCTCCATATTCTATAATTGGTTTATACTTTCTAACATAACATTTAGAGATGTCATTCCAAGCAATTAATTTACTCGAAAAATGAAATGGCTCAAACTTGTATTTGATTCCTCTTTCATCAATTTTGGTCGTTAACTTCAGCAACAAAAATAACACCAAAATAAGTGACAATATAATCATACTAAAGACTAAAGAACCTACAGACTCATTATCTTTTATTGAGAATTTTTCTTTCACCAATAAAATTATAATAGTTAATGCTATTATAAAATACAACCACCATTGCGTAAACCTTTGTTCTTCTACAAATACCTTCATAGATCTAATTAAAAACCAACCATTCTTTCATTACACCTTTCTAAGTTAATGAACCAGCATTTACAACAGGTGTTGCATCTTTATCAGAACATAATATAACCATTAAATTACTAACCATTGTCGCTTTACGCTCTTCATCAAGATCAACAATTTCTTTTTTACCCAATTCATCTAAAGCCATTTCAACCATACTAACAGCACCTTCAACAATTTTATGGCGTGCAGCTACGATTGCCGTTGCTTGCTGACGTTTCAACATAGCATTTGCTATTTCTTGTGCATATGCCAAGTATCCTATTCTCGCTTCTAACACTTCAATACCGGCAATTGACAAACGTTCTTCTATTTCTTTTTCAAGCGCTTCACTTACTTCATTTACACTCGATCTCAAAGTGATATCTTCAACATGACCTTCATCTGCAAAATTATCATATGGATACATACTCGCTAATTTACGAACGGCAGCATCCGTTTGAACACGTACAAAATTTTCATAATTATCTACATCAAAGGCTGCTTTATACGTATCCTCAACACGCCAGACCAGAATAGTACTAATCATTACAGGGTTACCTAATTTATCATTTACCTTTAAACGTTCACTATCAAAATTACTAGCACGCAATGATATTTTCTTTTTTGAATAAAACGGAATTACCCAAAAAAGACCATTCTTTTTAATGGTGCCAATGTATTTGCCAAACAGTAATAATACTCTTGAATTATTTGGTTGCACCATTACAAACCCAGGAGCCATAACAATAACCAAAATTAAAGCTAAAATAAACAAGGGGATTACACTTGATACTAAACTATAAATACCTCCTCCGAGTAGTACTAGTACTATAATTAACGAAATATACCCATTCATTGGGGTAATTATTCTTTCTTCTTTCATGTTTTAATAATTTATTATTTGTTAATGACCATACAAGACATCCTTTACTATTCTTTTATTTATAGTAAAATGACATATGAATATTTCATATCTAATAAGTCAATATGATATCATTTTGATATCGTAAAGATATAACAATATTTTTCATATTTCCAACTTTTTCATCAAAAAAAAACCTAATTATTTTTTTTAACTTAGCAAAAAATATTCAACTCATGAAAGTACAGTTTTTAACTACCATTATCGGATTATTTATCACTTCAATTGTATTTGCAACAAACCCGTTTTGGGGAGCTACCGGACATAGAACTACTGGAAAAATTGCTGAAAACCATTTAACGAAACGTGCAAAAAAGCAAATTGACAACATCTTAAAAGGAGAAAGTTTAGATTTTGTTTCCACTTATGGTGATGAAATAAAATCTGACAAAAAATATAGCGAATTTTATACTTGGCATTATGTGAATATGCCTTTAGACTCTCGTTATGAAGATGCAAAAAAAAACCCTAAAGGAGATTTAGTTACCGGAATAAACAGGTGTATTTCTGTCTTGAAAAACAAAACTAGTTCTGATGAAGATAGGGCATTTTACCTACGGATGCTAGTACATTTAATTGGTGATTTGCATCAACCTATGCATATTGGAAGACAGGAAGATAAAGGTGGAAATACCATTCAAGTGCAATGGTTTGGCAGAGGTACAAATTTGCATCGCGTTTGGGATACCGATATGATTGAAGAGTGGAATATGAGTTACATTGAATTGGCTAATAACGCTGAAGATTTATCGAAAGCACAAATCAAAAACCTACAACAAGGTTCCGTTATTGATTGGGTACACGATACCCACAAGCAGTCAAAAATTGCCTATGAATCTGTAAAAGTAGGAGAAAATTTAAAATACAGATATTCTTATGACCATTTTGGTACTGTTAGAAAACAACTACAAAAAGGTGGTATTCGACTAGCAAAACTATTGAACGATATATTTGGGTGATCTATCTATCTATATTAAGCCTGACAGATTTTGAATATAATTAAATTAACCTTCATTAATATGTTGTCATTCCTACAAAAGAAGGAATGACAATTTCATCAAATTATTCTAAGGTTAAGACTAAATCGTCTTGCATCACCATAACACCAGCTGTTAAAGTAACCGATTTCACTTTACCCGCTTTTACTGCGGTCACTGTAGTTTCCATTTTCATTGCTTCAATAATAAATAACGGATCATTCTCTTTTACCTTATCTCCTTTTTTAACTAAGACTCTATACAATGATCCCTGTAATGGCGCTCCTACCTGATTTGAATCTTCAACATCAGCTTTTATAAATTCGTCCTTTTTAATATCAAGTGAATTATCTTTAACTTCAACATATCTATTTTCGCCATTTACTTTAAAGAATACCAATCGAATTCCATCTTCATTAGGACTACCCACTGAAAGTAATTTTACCACAATAGTTTTACCAGGCTCTAATTCAATTAAAGCTTCCTCTCTTAGCTTCATACCATAAAAGAAATTCTTTGTGGGTAATATTGCTAGATTTCCATATTTTCTATACTGTTCATGTGCCTGCTCAAAAACTCTTGGATACAAACTATAGGATAAAAAATCTTCAAATTCTATGGGTCTGCTAAATCCTTTTTGAAATTTCTTTTCGAATTCTTGATAAGCTTGATCAAAATCAATTGATTCTAAGTGAGCATTAGGTCTGTTTTTGTATGCTTTTTTATTCTTTAATACTATTTTTTGTAATTTCTTTGGAAAACCACCAACTGGCTGACCCAAGTCTCCTTTAAAGAAATCGATGGTCGAGTCAGGAAAAGAAATTTCATCGCCCCTTTCCATAACATCTTCTGGTGTTAGATCATTTGTAACCATAAAAATTGACATGTCTCCAACTACTTTTGAGCTTGGCGTCACTTTTACTAAATTACCGAACATGGTATTTACCTGAGCATACATTTTTTTAACCTCATCGAATCGATCACCTAAACCTAATGCAGTTGCTTGTGGTCGTAAATTAGAATATTGGCCACCTGGAATTTCATGTTTAAATACCTCTGCTGTACCTGCTTTTAATCCAGATTCAAAAGGATAGTAGAGTTCTCTCGTATCTTCCCAGAAATTAGAAAACTGATTCAGTTTATCAATATCAAATGCATGTGCTCTTTTTTGAAACTTCATCATCTCTACAATAGAATTGAAATTAGGTTGAGATGTTAGTCCTGATAATCCGCCAAGGGCAACATCAACCACATCAACACCAGCTTCAATAGCTTTTAAATAGGTTGCAGATTGCAATGAAGATGTATCATGCGTATGTAAATGTATCGGTAATTTTACGGTATCTTTTAATGCACCTACCAACTCTGTTGCCGCATATGGAGTTAACAAGCCAGCCATATCTTTGATAGCAATCATATGTGCACCGGCATTTTCTAAATCTTTTGCTAATTGAGTATAGTAATTAAGATCATATTTAGTTTGGCTTAAATCTAAAATATCACCTGTATAACTTATGGCTGCTTCGGCAATACCTCCTGTTTTATTACGAACATAATTGATACTCGGCTCCATAGCTTTCACCCAATTTAGAGAGTCAAAAATTCGAAAAATATCAATTCCGTTTTCCCATGATTTTTCAACAAAACTCTCAATCAAGTTATCAGGATAGGCTTTATAACCTACTCCGTTAGAGCCACGCAGCAACATCTGAAATAAAATATTTGGCATCACTTTACGAAGTTCGCGTAAACGTGTCCATGGGCTTTCATGCAAAAATCGTAAACAAACATCAAAAGTAGCACCTCCCCACATTTCAATACTAAACGTATTGGCATGGTTTTTTGCAAAACTTTCAGCTACTTTGAGCATATCATAAGTACGCATTCGTGTTGCTAATAATGATTGATGTGCATCACGAAAAGTGGTATCTGTATAATGTATCTTCTTTTCTTTTTTTAACCATTGACAGAATTTTTCAGGTCCTAGTTCGGTTAATAAATCTTTTGTTCCTTTAGGGAATTCAGCAGCATGATTATATATCGGTACTTTAGGGTTTCTAAATACTTTCGTATCATCTTTAAACTTGACATCAGGGTTACCATTTACAATAATTTCACCTAAATACGCAGTAACCTTTGAAGTACGATCTTGTGGCAACTTTATTTTAAATAAAGAAGGTGTGTTTTGTATAAAGTTAACGGTGGCTTTTCCTTTTACAAATGTTTTATGTTGAATCACATTTTGTAAAAAATGAATATTGGTTTTAACACCTCTGATACGAAATTCTTTTAAAGCACGTACCATTTTACGCATGGCCCCATCTAAAGTTCTACCATGGGCAGAAACTTTCACTAACATAGAATCGAAAAAAGGGCTCACACTATATGCTTGATAAATACTACCCGCATCTAAACGAATACCCATTCCCGAGGCACTTCTATAGGTGGTTATTGTTCCATAATCTGGTGTGAAATTATTTTCAGGATCTTCGGTTGTTAATCTACATTGCAGCGCAAAACCATAGGTAGCTAACGATTCTTGATCATAGATCTTTATTTGTTTACTTGCTAATTTATAATCCCCAGCCACAAATATTTGTGTCTTTACTAAATCTATCCCAGTTACCATTTCTGTAACAGTATGCTCAACCTGAATACGAGGATTTACTTCAATAAAATAAACATTATCATCTTTATCAATTAAAAATTCTACAGTACCAATGTTGTTATAGCTTACCTCTTTTGCAATTGCAATTGCATATTTATATAAACTCTGTTTTACGGTATCTGACACATTATGAGAAGGTGCTATTTCAACAACTTTTTGATGACGACGTTGTACTGAACAGTCTCTTTCAAACAAATGACGGATTGCACCATGATTATCGGCTACAATTTGTACTTCTATATGTTTAGGGTCTTCAACATACTTTTCTAAAAACATTGTATCATCACCAAAAGCGTTTAAAGATTCATTGCGAGCTGAATCAAAATTCAACTCTAAATCTTTAGCCGTTCTTACAATACGCATACCTCTACCACCACCACCTGAAGCAGCTTTTAACATTAAAGGATAACCAATATTATCGGCTTCTGACAATGCAATTTTTAATGAGGTTAACTTCTTTTTATTACCTTCAATAATAGGAACTTTACACCGTACAGCTATTTTTTTTGCAGTAATTTTATCCCCTAATGCATCCATTACTTTTGGGTCAGGACCTATAAAAACAATATCATTCTCAGCACAACTACGAGCAAAACCAGAATTTTCAGATAGAAATCCGTAACCGGGATGAATGGCGTCTACATTTTTTTCTTTTGCCAAACTGATGATTGCATCAATATCTAAATAAGGTTTCAATGGTTGGTTATCTTCACCTATTTGATAAGATTCATCAGACTTATAACGATGTTGTGAATATCTATCTTCATACGTATATATAGCAACTGTTTTTATATTTAACTCAGTGCATGCTCTTAAAATTCGTATCGCTATCTCTCCACGGTTAGCCACCAATATTTTTTTTATCTTCATTCTTTAATTAGTTTATAATATACGGATTATCACTTTTATAGTTTCTAACGATAAAGTCTAATGCACTTTTTAATATATCACCCATATTAGACGATTTTTTAAAATTTATATCTGCTGTTAAATCAAATAATCCATCTTTTAATTGTTTAATTTTTTCGGGAGTAGAAATACTATCATTACGCATACAATTTATCAAATGATTCAATCTGTCTTGTCCGCTAGTAGCTCTCTTTGCCAATAAAGATCGCTCTTCTTGAATATATTGTTCTATAGATTCTTCTTGCAGTACTTCTGTAGTAATTTGTACTAGCTTATTATTTTCTTTTAAAAATTGAGGTTTGTATACTTTCGGATTGCCCTCAAAACTCTGCTGATCAAAATCCATTGCTCTAATACGATATTGAATTCTATCAAAATCATGTGTTAGAACCATTACATAATTGTAGGAACGCATGTCTCCCAATAAACGTACAAAACACCTTTCGTTAAATTTTACATATTCTTTAGCTAGTGCTTTTTTATCTTGATCAGAACAATTATCTAAATATTCTTCAATAAAAATGTCGCCCGGTATTCCGGATATATGCTCTTCTATCAATGTATCTTTATGGACTAAAAAATTAATATGATTTGGTGATAATAAGTGTTCTAATTCTAAACCATATATTCTAGAAGCATCTGCCTTTTTCACATATAAATAAAGGTAATTATCATTTATAATATTTCTTACTTTAATACGAAAAGGTTTAGAATTACCAAATGTGCAAAAATCTATACTGTCAATATTCAAATAAGGAAGAATTCTATCACTACCATCTGAATGTAAAATGGTATATATTCTTTTTAAGCTAAGCTCAATTTCTTCGCGTTCATGTTCGGCAAAATAAGTGCTCAACCAAAGTGTATCATTTCCTTTTTCATCATAAATTTCTACTGCCCCTTGAAAACGAAGTAAGTCATCATAAAAAATTGGAATTTTTATATTCCTACCATTTTCGGTTAAATAATCTGATAGTAATTCAGTTATAGGATAAGCAGGTTTTTTCTTTGATATTAATTTCTCATTCATACTTGAAATAAGTTCTAAAAATTATCTTTCGAAAGATAGAATGATTTTACGTAAAAAAAAAATACACATTGTAAGTAACGACAACTAAAATATATTTACTACTTTAACGTTAAATGCATAACCCCAAATGACCAAAAATGAAAATATTACGTTCTATAAAACTTTTTACGATAGTTCTATATATTAGTTTATCTACGAACACAAGCGCTCAATATGACCCTGGAACATTACCAGATGGATTTGTTTATGCTAAAGATGTAATTAAAAATTTACGTACTGACTTACGGTATTATTCGTCTAATAACTTTATTGGAGAGCCGATTAACGGATATATCAAACCGAAATGTATTTTAACCAAAGATGCCGCCAATGCTTTAAAAAAAGTACAAGAAGAGTTTGAGAGATTAGGTTTTGGGCTATTAGTTTTTGATGCTTATAGACCACAAACAGCGGTGAACCATTTTGTAAGATGGTCTAAAGACTCTTCTGACATTAAGATGAAAGAAAAATTTTACCCAAATGTTAATAAGAAAGATTTATTTACAGAAGGTTATATTTCGTCAAAATCAGGACATAGCAGAGGCAGTACTCTTGATGTTACAATAGTGTCATTAAGAACCGGACATATTTTAGACTTAGGAGGTCCTTATGATCTTTTTGATAAAAAATCATGGGTAGGTTATAAAAACATTACCAAAAACCAACGAGCAATTAGATTGATGCTACAAAGACGAATGATAAAACACGGTTTTAAGCCTTACGAAAAAGAATGGTGGCATTTTACATTGGCGAAAGAACCTTATCCTGATACTTATTTTGATTTTCCAGTTGAATAAAAATATACAAAAAGCCGAAACAAACGTTTCGGCTTTTTTATTGATATCGGACTAAATCTACTTGACAAAAACAAAGGTTTTGTTTACGCTATTCATCGTAATTGAAAAAGTAATTAATTAAATTACAAAAGAAAAAGCACAAACCTAAAGTCTGTGCTTAACCTAACTCTTTTTCATGAATTTTTAAAAAACCCATTTGCGTTTTAATCAACCCTAACCAAAACGACATTTTTTTTAGACAAAAACAACTGTTTCTATCTTGATGCAATAAAAGTAAAAAATGATGGAAAAGAAGAAGTCCGAATTTCTCTAAATATTATGATTTCGGACTAATTTTTGCTGCATTACTCCTTGTTTATATTCAGCAGGTGTACAATTTGCATGTTTCTTAAATGCAGTATAAAAAGTAGATTTAGAATTGAATCCAGATTCTAAACCTATAGATAAAATGGTATAATTAGTATAATTTTTGTCCATTAGAAGTTCTTTCACTTGTTCTACCCTATACTTATTAATATAATCTGTAAAATTACTATCACTGTATGTATTGATAAGTTGAGATAAAAAACTGACACTAATATTAAAATCATCAGCTAAAGATTCTAAACTCAAAGCCGCATCAGTAAACTTTTTTTCAGTAACTATATTGTCATTTATTTCGTTGAATTGGGCCTTATGTTTATCAAGACTAGAGATTGTAACATTTTTTTTAGAAGATCTATTTAGAATAGTAGGATCTCCTTCAGTCTGCATTTTTAATTGATTTCTAATAAACATCCTGTCTTGGACAAATTTTTGCTGATAAATTCCTTAATATCCAATCCAATAAATTAAAAAAGAAGTGCCAATCCGTAATGGAGCATAGAAATAAGACGTGTTTACGGTTGTAAAGTAATAATTTAAAACAATGGCAATAAACCAAAATGATAATACAATACTAGATAGAATGAAAAAGGTTTTAATCCATTTTAAATTGTCATAACTAGCTATTAATTTAAACCTTTTGATCCTTGTAAAAAAGATTATCCCACTATAGATAAAAATGGATAGGGTGAAAATAAAAATTAGTATGTCTTCTATAGAATTATACCTATTTAAAGTATACTCAAAACTAGATGTTCCTTCAGATTGTCTATTATAATATAAAACTAATATTCTCAGTATCGTAAATATCATAAACATAAATACTGTGATAGAAAAAAGTTTTTTAATGTAATTTTCTATCTTCAAGTAATTCACTAAAAACAAATAAAACATAGGTGCTAGAAAAACATTCCATGTTACCTTCATGTATTTTATATAATAAAACGAAAATTCTAAATTCCTGTCAATTGACCAAGATTGTAGATTATTTAATGATAAGAATAGCACTGTCAAACTTAAATACAGTATTGTTTTGTCTTTAAATCTATCCGTAAAAAATATTACACCATTGTAAAGAAATCCTTGAATTACTCCAATTATAAGAATAAAGTTAAACGTATTTAAATAATTTTCAGTCATTCCTTAAAAACATGAAGAGAGCATCAAATCAAAATTGAGCTTTTGATTTATTATATATTTAATGCATAAATATAATAAAGTTAATCAAACTAAAATAGTTTCGTTAAAATAAAAGGAACTCTCCCGTTAGTTATCATATGCTTAAGCACCAAATCAGGCACTCCTTATACCATTATCAACACAATCTATCGAAAGCCATAACTTCAAATTATTTATCAGACCAAACTGCTAATTCATTTCCAGAAGGATCAATAAAGTGAAATCTTCTACCACCAGGAAAAGAGAAAATAGCTTTCGATATCTCACCACCAAACGTGGTAATCTTGTTCTTAATCTTATCAAGATCTTTATGATACAAAACGATCAAGGCACCATTCAAAATTTCATCTTCAGTTTTTTCAAACCCTCCTTGAAGTCCACTTTCAGAAAATGCAATATAGGTTGGTCCATAATCTGTAAAAGTCCAATCAAATGATTTAGTATAAAAATCTTTTATTTTTTCAAGGTCTTTTGCCTTAAATTCAACATAACTAATGTGATTATCTTTTGTGCTCATTTTAAAAGGATTAATTTAATATTCATCTTTTTCTTACATCTCAAACTAACAGCTTCAGAACAGTAAGTAATTTTTAAAACTGTTACTATCCCTATTTATACTTAGTGAAATTTACAATTTTTCTATTAAATACTGAGATTCAAAATTGACTTTTTCGATTTAGTAATAATTTCTATCGGTTGTTTTTTTAATGATTAAATTACAACAAGAGTTTGTTCAAGATATGTAGAGCTTGATTATAAATTAGTGCTGTTTTTTAAAAAAGTCGAACAAGCAAAAACCGTTTCTCTAATTTAATTAGAAAAACGGTTTTAAACTATAACATAATGCTAAACTGTTAACATTTCATTAAATTAATGTGCTATGGTATTAAGTCTGGCGCATAATTTACATTACCTGTATAGCTTCCGGTGATTTTCCTATCTTGGTCATCAATACAATCAAATGTTAATTCGTAATAATCATTTTCACTCTTAACAACTGTAATTGTTCCGCTTACTATTTCTGACTCTATCTCAACAGAACCATTAATATCAAAATACACTCCATCATCAAAACTCAGTGAACTCTGACTATGATTATATTGATAAACACCTACTGCTAATTTATTTGGAATTGATGAGAATATTTCAAAATATACACCATAACCGTTACCACTATAACTATTTCCGTTAACAGTGAATCCTGTAGATAAAAATGTTAGGTCAACATTATAAATATCACTAGAAAAAACGCCATAATCTTCTGATAACCCATACCCTAACAGATATTCATCATTCTGTATTTTTATAAAATTGTTGATTTCATCTTTAGGATTATCGTCGCTAGAACAACTAAATAAAATAAAAGTTAAAGAAAATAAAATTGATAAATAAATGATTTTTTTCATAATGTAATTGGTTTATTATTTTTATAGAAAACTCATAAATGATTTTTTTATTGTACGAAAAAAATTATACTACATAGAATTAAAAAAAGTTCGTTATTTTATCAACAGTCAAACAAAAAACCGTTTCTCTAATTTAATTAGAAAAACGGTTTTTATTGATAATTAATGACTAAAAGGCTCCTGTCTTTACAGAAATCACATTCAGTTTTCCTCATTTACGGGAATATGCCGATGTCAATCTAACACTAAGATCATCCGTTAAAGGTATCTATAGGTACCTTTAACGAGCAATTCTACTTCATAAGATCGAAACTTCGTTTGATAAAGTTAGTCATATCTTCACCTTGCAATAAGTTTTGAGATAGCTTTGCCAAATCTAACGCTTGATTTACATATTCAGTGCGTTTCCCTTTTGCTTTCATAATTTTCTGCATAAGATCATTATTGGTATTTACTACCAAGTTATACATCTCAGGAAAACCACTCATTCCCATCATTCCGCCACCACCGGTTTGTTGCATTTCCTTCATTCTACGCATAAACTCTGGTTGTGTTATAATAAACGGATTTGCCTTAGAATCTAATGCTTCTAACTGCACGGTATATTTTTCTTTAGGCACAATACCTTCAACAATCTCTTTTAATTTACCCTTCTCATCATCTGTTAATTTAGAAATTTGCTCTTCATCTTTCTTTATTAAGTTATCCATAAAGTCAGCATCAACTCTTGCAAATTTAATCGGTTGCTTTTCATCAGATAATTCAGAATTAGCCCCTTCAATTTTTTGAATTAAATGAGAAACTATTGGTGAATCTAACAACAACACTTCATAACCCTTCTCCTTTGCTTGCTCAATATAGCTATGTTGTTCTTCTGCATTAGTTGTGTATAACAACACTAAATTCTTATCCTTATCAGTTTGCGCAGCTTTTACTTTTTCTTTCAATTCATCAAAAGTAAAATATGCTCCATCTACTGTAGGGTATAAAGCAAATTTCTGAGCTTTTTCAAAGAATTTCTCTTCGGATAACATTCCGTACTCAATGACAATTTTAATGTCATTCCATTTTTTTTCAAATTCTTCTCTATCTTTTTTAAACAATGATTGTAATTTATCTCCTACTTTTTTCGTGATATAAGAAGCTATTTTCTTAACCGCTCCATCAGCTTGTAAATAACTACGAGAAACGTTTAAAGGAATATCAGGCGAATCGATTACACCACGAAGCATTTGTAAGAATTCTGGTACTATACCTTCAACATTATCAGTTACAAATACCTGATTTTGGTATAATTGAATTCTATCTTTTTGAACATCTAAGTTAGCCGTTAACTTTGGAAAATATAGTATTCCTGTTAAGTTAAACGGATAATCTACATTCAAATGAATATTGAACAAAGGTTCTTCAAACTGCATCGGATATAACTCACGGTAAAAAGAATTGTAGTCTTCTTTCTTTAAATCGGCCGGTTGTTTTATCCAAGCTGGATTTGGGTTATTAATAATATTATCAACTGAAATCATTTTTTGATCTTCAGTTGTTTCTTTGCCATCTTTATCCTTTATTGTTTTAGGTGTATGTTTTGGGTCATTAATCTCTTTGGTTCCAAATTTAATTGGAATAGGCATAAACTTATTATATTTTAATAATAGTTCGCGTATTCTACTTTCTTCCAAAAATTCTGTAGAATCATCGGCAATATGTAAAATGATCTCTGTACCTCTGTCCTTTTTCTTTGCCTTTACCAATGTAAATTCAGGAGATCCATCACAAGCCCAATGTGCAGCTTCTTCTTTTGCTACATGTGACTTTGTAATAATTTCAACCTTATCGGCCACCATAAATGCCGAATAAAAGCCGAGTCCGAAATGACCAATGATTCCCGCTCCGTCCATCTTATCTTTATACTTATCTAAAAAATCTTCGGCTCCAGAAAAAGCTACTTCATTAATATATTTTTCAACTTCTTCTTTTGACATACCAATTCCTTGATCAATGATATGTAATTTTTTACCCTCTTTATCAATTTTTATTTCGATTTGAGGATTTCCATAATCTGCTTTGGTATCACCAATTGTAGACAGATGTTTTAACTTTAGTGTTGCGTCAGTTGCGTTTGAAATCAGTTCTCGTAAGAAAATTTCATGATCAGAATACAAGAACTTTTTTATAAGCGGAAATATGTTTTCAACTGAAACATTAATTGTTCCTTTAGCCATAATGATTAATTTTTAATTGCCATTCCCATGAATCCCGATAGCTATCGGGAGGGAATCTTATTAATTTTAGTTTAATTTTTCTCTTAAGTACTAGTCAAAAAAAATACCAAAGCTGATAAAATGACAAGATGGCAGGATATATTAACTTGTGCATTTAAAAATGTCATTGTAAATATTAAAAGAAAAAAATGATACGTCATTGATTTTTCATAATCCTCAATTTGAGGATATGCTTTAAAATATAGTTTTCACTATACCAGTAAATTAAATCAACTACAATTAACCTTCATTAGGCTAATTTAACATAAGCCTATAATTTACTATTCTATGCATAATAATTTATATATATTTGAATAAGAAAACAAATAAGAAAACATGTACAATTCAAAAATTACAGGTTTAGGATTTTATGTTCCTGACAATATTGTTACAAATGACGATTTATCCGAACTAATGGATACTAATGATGAATGGATTCAGGAAAGAACTGGTATAAAAGAACGACGTTGGATTCCGGAAGGCAGTGAAGATTCTTCTGCTGTTATGGGCGCAAAAGCTGCAAAAATTGCTATTGAACGTGCTGGTTTAACCAAAGATGAAATAGATTTTATTGTATTTGCTACATTGAGTCCCGATTATTTTTTCCCCGGATGTGGTGTGCAAATTCAAGATATGTTAGAAATGCGTACTATAGGTGCCATTGATATTCGCAATCAATGTTCAGGTTTTATATATGCCCTTTCGACAGCTGATCAATTTATTAAAACCGGAATGTATAAAAATGTATTGGTAATTGGTGCTGAATATCATTCAAATGGTTTAGACAAAACAACTCGAGGACGTGGAGTTTCTGTAATTTTTGGAGATGGTGCTGGTGCTTGTGTACTTTCAAGAGAAGAAGATACTAATAAAGGAATTTTATCATCTCACTTACATAGTGAAGGTAAACATGCAGATAAACTAATCGTTGCATCTCCAAGTATTAAAAACTGGGTGCCAGAAATTATTAGTTCAAAAGGAAAAGACATTTCTTATTTCCCATACATGGATGGAACATTCGTATTTAAAAATGCCGTAGTTCGGTTTAGTGAAACAATTATGGAGGGTTTAGAAGCTAATAAACTTCAAGCTAGTGATATTGATATGTTTATTCCACATCAAGCAAATTTACGAATCTCTCAATTTATACAAAAAAAGTTTGGTTTAAGTGATGATCAAGTCTACAATAATATCATGAAATATGGTAATACGACTGCCGCTTCAATTGTTATTGCCTTAACGGAAGCTTGGGAAAAAGGAAAAATAAAAGATGATGACATCGTAGTACTTGCTGCTTTTGGTAGTGGTTTTACATGGGGAAGTGTAATTATAAGGTGGTAAATTGTAAAAAAAACGAAAACCCCAACTTTATACTAACAAAGGTAATTTTGATTTAACAAAATAACAGAGTTCTCTAGATGATATTCATAAAGAAATTTTAATTATCTGGTAAAGAATTGATTAATAATCTAATCCTGTTAGATAGTCTAATTTTGTTTTCCAAATATCTAATTGTTTATTGTGGCGCTCAATGTTATCACGAACATTTTTCAATAACGGATTATCAGCCGATGCATTCGAAATAAAGCTAATATTATTTTCTAATTGTTGAATTTCTTTGGTTGTTTCATTTATCTTTTTTCGAACAAACAATTGTTCATTATCTATTTTACGTAAATTATTATGAGATAAATAGTCGTTAATAATATTCTTGAACTTCAACATCGCAATTTCTTTCTCATCTAAGTTTAACTTGCCATACAATACGTTCAATGTTTTATTAAATTTAACATCTATATGATGCATGTTATTGGGTAAAGCACCCAACTTATGCCAATCATCAACATATGAATTAATAACTTCTAGCGTTAAATCTTCTCCCTTGTCAGCTTGACTTTTAAGATTCTCTAATAATTCCTTCTTTTTAGCAAAAATTGCTACTTGGTCTTTATTAGCTTCATCTTGCACTCCATGTAATCTATCAAAATAATGATTGCATGCATCTTTAAAGCGTTTCCAAATTTTATCAGAAAATTTTCTTGGCACATGGCCAATAGTTTTCCATTCTGCTTGAATTTGTTTCATTAAGTCAGTAGTCGCATCCCAATCATCACTATCTTTTAACGATTCAGCTTTTTCTACAAGAGCATTCTTTTTGTTTAAATTTTCTTGTTGATCTCTTTTTATACTTTTATAAAAGACATTTTTAATTTTATTAAAATTACGAGTCGCTTCCTTAAACTCTCCCCATATTTTATCATTCAAAGCTCTCGGTACTCTACCAATTTTAAAAAATTCTTGTCGTAAGGCTTCTAATTCTTTAATTTTTTGTTGCCAAACACTATGAGAAGTAATTTCTGCTGTAAGCAAATTAGAAATCTTATCAATTACTGCTCTTTTTATAACAACATTGTCTTCATATTTCGACTCAAGATTTTTTTGTAATTCATGTCTTTTTTCATGAATTTTCTTTGTAGCATTACTAAATCGCTCCCAAATTTCTTCTCTATGCTCTCTATCAACCGGACCTATATCTTCTTTCCATAATCTATGTAGCACCTGCAATTCTTTAAAAGCCTTATTTAAATCATCATCTTCGGCTAATTCTTCAGCTTTTTCAACTAACTTTAATTTCTCTTCTAAATTATGTTTAAAATCTAAATCTCTAAGGTCATTACTAAGGTGTAACAAATCATAAAAACGCTCAACATGATGATGATAAGTGCGCCAAGTATCATTATATTTTGTTCTTGGTATATTACCAATAGATCGCCACTTATCTTGCAAGCCTCTAAATTGGTTGTACATAGTTGAGGGCTCGGCATTATCAATTAAATGCTTTAACTCTTCTATTAAAGCTAACTTTTTTGATAAGTTTTCTTTTTGCTCTTCTTCAATTTGTTTGTAGTGATTTTGTCGTTTTGTTTTAAATTCGAAAAGCAAATCATTAAAAACAGATTTTATAGGAACTGAATAATGAAAATCAATTTCATTGCCGCCTTCTGCTATAAAGGCCGCTTTTTTTTCCTTTAATAACTCTCCAAATTTTATATTAAAACTAAGTTTGATCTTTTCTATATCATTCTTAATTTTTGAAATATTAACATGTTTTAATAATTTTTGGAATTCTCTAACTAGACCTTCTAAATCTAACGTATTATAATCAACCTTCTCTTCAACCTCTTCTTCTTTTACTGATTTTTCTGTAGTTTTTTCTTTGACAAGTTTAGATTCAGCCTCTTCTTCAACAACTTTCTCTTCAACCTCTATCGTTGCTTCCTCTTCTATTTTCTTTTCTTCAACAACATCTTTTTCAATAACATCTTCAGTAAAATCAGCTTTTTCTTCAATTGCTACCTCTTCTTTTTCAACAACATTTTCAGAATTGTGAGAAATTTCACTTTCCTTAATATCATTATCTTCAGAAGTAATTTCAGTTTCAGAACTCACTTCTTTTTCCAAATCAATATCGGTACTTTTTTCTTCGTTTAATTCACTAGTATCAGTTTCAGGTTTTGAATTTGATGCAGCATCTTCGGCAAGATTCTCTAAATTTAAGTTGTCTATATTCTCGTCTAACATTTTATGAATGTTTAAGGTTCCACTTTCAATTAAAATAATGAAAGATGCTAATTGCTTTAGCAAGATACAAAAATACTTATAAAATATAGATGTTACAATTTATATTTAGTTGCGTGAAGAATTAATAAATTACATAACAGATTTCCTCAAATAAAAGGCTTCAGAATATTTTGAAGTATTAGCACTCTCTAACCCTCGAATACGCATTAAAGATAAAAAAGTTCCTTCATCAAACCAATGTTTACCGGCCTGGCTACCATAACTATCAATGATGAATTTCACTTTTTCTTTCGCTTGCTTTTCTGATAACTTAAAGAAAGTATTGGGCAAGCCTAAATCTCCATCATATTTAGGAATTTCATATTCTAATACAAGATGATCACGGAAAGTATTCCAAGTCAAATCTGAAATAAGTCGGTGGTCTTGATGCCTGTCATCTCTATAATGAGTGAAAATTACATCAGGATCATAATTCCTTTTTACTGACTCAAAGAACTCCTTAATTTCTAAGGATGATTGGTTCAAAAAAGCATCCCGATAATCCAAAATAACAATTTCTTTGTGTGTAACATTGGTTAAAAAAAAATCCGCTCCCTTTATTGCTTCTTTCTTTCGATCATTATTTGAGGCGAATACGACCCACTTAACTTCGCTAATTTTATATTGATTAACCATCTTAAGAATGGTACCACCACATCCTATTTCTATATCATCACAATGCGCACCAAAAAAAAGTAATTTCAAGCCTTTTTTTTGATTTAAATCGAATTTTAAATTGAGCATAGACAGGTTGTTTTATTTATTAGTTTTATCATTATTCCATACCTCCCAGGGAGCTGAACCTTTATCTTGTAAATTATCTAAAATCATCTTATCCTTAAAAGTATCCATTGGTTGCCAAAAACCATCATACTCATAAGATGTTAATTTTTTGTCTCTAATTAATCTCTGAAATGGTTCTTGTACTAATTCCTCACCATCTCTCATATAACTAAATATTTCCTGCCTGAAAATAAAGTAGCCCGTATTTAATCGTAAATTAGAATTGGACATGGGTTCTAACTTAGTAATTAAACCACAATCATCAGCCGCAATAGTATGAAAACTTTCGATAGGTTTATAGGCCATCAAACTAGCTATCTTCTCCTTTTGAGTAACAAAATGATCGATCATTGTCGGTAATGGCATATCTGTAAGGGCATCTGCATAATTAGCTAAAAAGCACTCTTCATCTTTTACATATTCTTTGATTCGCATCAATCTCGTTCCAATATTAGAATGAACCCCTGTATCCACAAATGTTATTTTCCAATCATCAATATCTGAATTCAACAAATCAATATTTATTCCACCTTCGGAATAAACAAAGTCATTGGTCAAGGTTTCATCATAATTAATAAAATAATCTTTGATTTTATCAGCTTTGTACCCGAGAGCAAGTATAAATTCTTTATGTCCAAAATGAGCATAATATTTCATTATATTCCATAAAATTGGTCTATATCCAATAGGCACCATCGGTTTTGGAATAACGTCTGAATAATCTCTAATTCGGGTACCAAGACCTCCACAAAATAATACAACTTTCATAGCAAGAGGCTTATTGATTAATTATAGTTGTTAAAATTTCTACTTTTGGAATCGGGATAACAAATTTTCCTCCCCAATTTTCAACATGCTTCATTTGTTTCATAATTTCATTCTTAAGATTCCAAGGCAGAATTAAAACATAATCTGGTTTTGTTTTCGATATTTTATCTGGAGCATAAATAGGAATGTGAGACCCAGGTAAATAATTATTTTGCTTAATTGGACTTCTATCGACAGTATAATCTATAAAATCTGTTTTAATGCCACAATAATTTAATAATGTATTTCCTTTGCCAGGAGCTCCATAACCAACAATTGTTTTACCTTCTTTTTTCGCATTAATTAAAAATTCCAGTAAACTTCTTTTGGTTTCTTTAACTTTTTCTCCAAAACTTTGATACAACTCAACCGATTTAAATCCGAGATTCTCTTCTCTTTCCAAAAGGTTTTCAACTGAAGAATGAATTTCTTTAGTCTGATCTTCACTGTGTTTTGCAAAAATTCTTAGCGATCCACCATGAGTAGGGAGCTCTTCAACTTCAAAAATAGTGAGTCCATGATGCTTAAATATAGTAAAAACTGAGGTTAGTGACAGGTAGGAAAAGTGTTCGTGATAAATAGTATCAAATTGATTTTGTTCTATCAAATTTTGCAGATGAGGAAATTCTACGGTAATAACACCATGTTCTATTAAAAAAATCTTCATACCTTCAACGAAGTCATTAATATCAGGTACATGCGCTAATACATTGTTGGCAGCAAGTAAATCGCATTTACCGTATTTTTTTACTAAATCATTCGCAGTTTTTATGCCAAAAAACAATTTCTCTGTTGGTATTCCTTTACTTATTGCTACATCAGCTACATTGCCAGCCGGTTCAATACCAAGCACAGGTATACCCTTTTTTTCAAAATATTGTAACAAATAACCATCGTTACTAGCTATTTCGGCAACAAAATGATTTTCGTTAAAATTGTACTTTTTTACCATTAAATCCGTATACCTGCTTATATGATCTAACCAACTGTCAGAATAAGAAGAATAATAGGCATAATCATCAGTGAATAATATTTCTGGCAGTTCAAATTCAATAAGTTGAACCAACCAGCATTTATGACAAACATAAGCATGTAATGGATAAAACTTTTCCATACTTTTCAGTTTTTCTGGAACAACATGTTCCTGACAAGTAGGAGTCATGCCTAAGTCTGCAAAACTTATTTCCAATTTACTGTCACAAAATCTACAATTGTTACTCATATCGATATCCTTAAATTTTTAATTAATATCTTAAACCAAGTTCTCTAGTTATTAAGTGTTCTGGACGAATTTAAAAAAACTTTTATTAAAACTATAGTTCTATAAATATAATCATTGTTTTATTTAAAACCCATTTATACTCTAATCATCTAGCCTCTTCAATATACTGTTGTAACTGTATTTCGGATAATTTTTCATATTTCTCATAAGAGCTATTATACCCTTGTACGGTTTTCTCGACTGCTTTTTGGACTGGCTATACAGGTTTCCAGACCATTTCTTGTGCTACTTTTGCTCAATTTAATTGAAGGTATTTAGTTACATTATAAAATCAACCTGTTTATTATATTCATAATTTAATTTATCCCAGTCTTTCTTAAAAATATCTAACATTTCCAAGACATTAATACTTTTATTATCAGAAGAGCCATTGTTCCAACTTTCTGAATAAAATTATCCTTTTTCTAAAAGCTTCTAAGCTAATAATAAATAACCGGGCAAAGGCTCTATCGAATCGCCATGGCCTCGTTACCTACGGGCTTCTAATAATTGCTTTTTAGTTTCTTAACATTGTCTTCACCAAATCTGGTATCTATGCATCAAGTGTCCAATCACCATCCACAATAACATTTCCTGCTCTACCACTTCCCAAAAATATATTTCTCTTTTAAAAAAAAGGTTCGATAACAGTTCGAAATAAATTCTGCCGCCTCTTTCGAACAACTATAGAGATTATTACCACCCATCGCGGAGAATTCAGTAAAAACTACATTATCTTCATTCTTTTTTATAGCATTTATCACTAATTACACTAACAATTGAGCACACATTATCAGTTTATTTGTCTGCAACATTCAATAACATTAATAGTTCCCACTATATTTGCCTTAAATGTTCCCTCAGGTTATTCATAAGAATATCCTACTCCGGATTGTGCTGCCAAATGAAAGGAGGTTTCTGATTGGTGTTTTTTTTAAACCATTATGAAATGCCTTTTTAACGTATGTTGCCAATAATAGAAATACATTTATCCTCTCGCTTCAATAGCTTGAAATAGCTGGGATATGTCAGTGTAGGAATATCTTTTGAATACCCAAAACTTAGCTCCTAAACTATGCCCCACATAGCTAACCTAGAGCCTTTAAATCCTGTGTGAACGGTTAACAATACCGTTTTGCCTTAAAGTATTCTATTCAACTGATTCTTACTCACAACAGACATCTAAATGTTACAATCTATTTATCTCAAACAAATCTTCAGTTTTCAACCCAGCGAATTGGTAATTTTTAATCACATTTATTATTCAACTTACAATTATATCTATGATTTTATAAAACAATACCGAAAAAACTGAAAAACGATTAGCTAATTGTATAAAATTCGAATAATATAAACCGACAATTTCCTTCAGAAAATAGGTTCACTTTTAAGGAATTTCTTTTTTATAGCCTTACAAATATAACTAAAATTTTCAAAACAAATATTAGGTTGAGTTTGTACGATATATTAGAAAATTATTCATTCCATATCTCCCAAGATTTTTCTGCTTGTAGCTCCAGCATTTTTAAACCGTTACTTATTGTAGCTCCTCTATCTTTTCCTTTTGACAAAAATTTCGATATGCTTGGATTATATATAAGATCATATAATAAATGTTTGTCACTTATATATTGATAAGGAATATCAGGACAACTATCTATATTAGGATGTGTACCAAGTGGGGTACAATTAATAATGACAGCATATTTTTTTAAGACTTCATGAGTAATTTCCTGATATTGAATTTGATCTTCCTCCGGGTTTCTCGATACTACTAAATAACCAATAGAAAGTTTTTTTAATACATAAATTACAGCTTTAGAAGCACCTCCAGTACCTAACACCAATGCTTTTTTGTGATGGCTTTGCAGAAGTGGTTTTAGCGACTCTTCAAATCCATAAACATCTGTATTAAAACCTTTTAATTTATTATTAGTGATTTTGATCGTATTTACTGCACCAATTTTTACTGCTTCTTCATCTATTTCATCTAAAAAATCAAGGACTTGTTCTTTATAGGGTATCGTTACATTCAATCCTTTTATATCATTCGTAATAATTTCAGGAAATTCGTTCATATTTTGAATGTCAAAATTGTAATACGAATAATTTTTCAATTGAAGTTTTATAAACTTTTTCAGAAAATATTCTTTAGAAAAAGAATATGATATATTTTTCCCTATCAGTCCAAATTTATGCATTTGCTTTCGAGTTTCTTCCATAATAATCTATCCACAAAAGAATTCCAATTCCAATCAAAATAAAAACAATAGCTACCCAAGTTTGTGAATCGGAAATACTAGGTGAATAACGTTTATAATTTTCTACTACTTTTTGCCCAGCTGAATCTAATAGATAGCTACCATTTTCAAATTTATAAACTTCTTTTTTCCATGGCCAGACAATACCTAAAGATCCACTGATAAAACCAATAATCAAGGCTGTTACCAATTGATGCCATCGTTTTAGAACATATCCTAAAATTTGTGACGTAAAAACCAATCCAAATGCAGAACCTGCACCGAAAGAAGTAACTATTTTTAAATATCTCATTCGAATCTGATCCTGTAAAAAATCAAAATTACCTGTTAGAATATCTATAATCGTTTTGTACAACATATTTACAGAATCAACTAACAATAGCACATAATTACCCAATAAAATCAATATAAACGATCCTGATAATCCAGGTAATGTCATTCCGGATACGCCTATAATTCCACAAAAGAAAACAAACCATAAATTATCATTTTCTTTTGCAGGACTCATAAAACTTATGGCAACGCCTAAGCCAATACCTACAATAATACCTATTATATTTTTTATACTCCAATCATTAAACTGTTTACTGATATAGTAGATAGAACCGATAATCATTCCGAAAAAGGAACTCCATACATATAATTCATAATTATTGATCAAGTAATCTAATAATAATGATACACTGAAGTAACTAAAAATACTACCGCCAAAAATCAATAATAAAAACTGTGCATTGGTGTATTGAAAAAAGCTTCTAAATCTTCCATTAAATAATAATTTAAAAGCCTTACCATTCACTTTTTGCAGAGAGTAGATCAATTCTTCATAAAAACCAGTTACAAAAGCCACAGTACCACCCGAAACTCCTGGTACTTTATTAGCACCACCCATCGCTAATCCTTTTATAAAAAGGAAAAATTTATCTGAAATGGTTCGTTCTTTAGACATCTTTTTAACTTGCTTTCGTAGTTGCTGATTTCTCTAATAATACAATTACAAAAAAACCAACAATTGCAAAAAGCAATCCCATCATAATTTGTGGCTCTCCATCAAATTCTGCAGGTAAAATACTTTGCTGAATAAAAGGTACTTCTTCACCGTGGGAATTTAATCTAATAGAAAGTGTTTTCTTCCAAGGCCAAATTTTATTTAAAGAACCTAAAATAAATCCTGTTAAAACCGCTAGTGTTAAATTATGGTATTTGTCGAACAACCATTTCAACAGACGCGAAAAAGATAATAATCCTACAACGGCTCCTGAGATTAGTAATAGTATAGATTTAAAATCCCAATTATCCAAGGCATCCAACGCTGGTTTATAAGCGCCTAAAATCAATAAGATAAATCCACCAGATATACCCGGTAAAATCATAGCACAAATTGCCAAACTACCTGCAATAAATAAAAACCAATTTGATGTATAATTTCCCGCCATTGGAGGTAAGATAGTTATATAATAACCTATTCCTGTTCCAATGAGGAGCATAAGTACTGTCAAGAAATTCCATTTTTTAATTTGCTTAGCCACAAAAATAACACTCGCTATTACTAATCCAAAAAAGAAAGACCAGACTAAAATTGGTTTATTTTCTAATAACCATTTAAACAATTTTGCCAAAGAGATTATGCTAAAACCTATACCTAACACTAAAGAAAGCAGAAAATTGCCATTTATTGACTTCCACATCGCCTTGAAACCTTCTAATTTTAAAACTTTCAATGCTTTAAAATTAACAGCATTGATACTCTCTAATAACTCCTCATAAATGCCTGATATAAAAGCAATTGTTCCTCCAGACACTCCTGGAACAACATCTGCAGCCCCCATAGCAATTCCTTTAAGTGAAATAATTAGATACTCTTTTAAACTTCGCTGCATACATTAAAAAATTGAAGCTCAAAGATAGAAAAATTAAAGATTAAAAACGTGTGCGGGATTGTAGGATGTAAGACTGAAGAAATATAGCTTAAAAACTTGAAAATCAGTGATTAAGCCTCACATCTATTTAATGTATGGTAAACAGATTATATATTAACTACTAAGAAATAATTTTTTAACATCTTCTAATTCAAAAACTGAAGGATATAGTTCTTTAAATGTAGTATGGTAGTCATAATCAATATCAACAGCATTTTCTAACATTTCAAAACCAATCTCGTCTTGTTGAGTTAAATAATACAATCCGCCTAAACGATATTCTATTTCGGCAAAACCTTCATATAATTCTTTTGCTTTTAACAACACTTCAATTGCATCATTAAAATCACCTAAAAAATGTAGGACATCTGTTAAAGCAAGAAAAACATCCAAGGTGTAATTTTCTAAGTCTAAGCATTTTTGAAACCCTCGACCTGCTTCTTCAAAAAGATTCAGTTTTAAATTAATATTAGCATATTTAATCCAATAAACAGAATTCTTCTCATCTATTTGTATTGCTTTATTTATAAAGTATAATGCTTTTTGATAATTTTTATCTTTGATATATAGATCAGTCAATGCCAACCATCCTTTATCTAATAAAGGATCCTCTTTAACGGTTTGATTAAAATACTTTAACGCATCTTTTTTATTGCCTAATTTTTTATAACACTTACCAATTCTCAAATAAGAAAAAGCTGTACCATCATCTAAATCTAAAGTGATTAAATAATTAGTAATGGCCATTTCATACCTCCCTAGCTCTTCAAGTGTTTTTGCTTTTTCTAGATAAGCTCCAATAAAATATTCATCAATTAAAATAGAAAAATCGAATGCCTTTAAAGCCTCTTCAAAATTTTCAACAATATAATACTGCCGTCCTAATTGATGCCATGCAATCTCACTATAAGGATCTTTATCAATATATGACACTAAATAATCTATCGCTTCGTGATGCTGTTCGAGCATATCAAAACAATAGATTACATTATATAATGATGAATAATCTTCAAATTCTACTTCTAAACATTTTGCAAAATTTAAACGAGCGGTATCAAACTCTTCAAGATATAAATATTCCATACCTATTAGCGAACGAATATCTACCTCATCATCAGTATACAACAATGCTGTATTCAACGCCTCGATAGCCTCTTTATGCAATTCTTTTTTAGATAGTAATGTGGCTTTATGCAAATGAACCTGATCGTTTAAAGGTTCTATCTCTTCTAATTCAACAAGTAATTTTTCAGCTATATCAAATCGATCTTCATATAATAACACTTCAACATTCGCTAATTTAAGTGACACAGATGTTGGATGTTGTTTTATACCTAATTCTAATGCTTTTTTCGCTAAAGACATTTTACCAATATTCATGTAGTGTATTATAATCTCCTCAAATTCGGCTGAATCAAAAAAGTAAACACTATTGGTCTTCAACATTGACTCAAATTTTGAGAACGGCAAATCATTGTCATTAGTTGGAAATAGACTCATGAAATTATGGTTTTCTTGCTGAAATAAAAGTAGTACAACTACTTTTTTGATTGAAACAACTACTGAAATGTTGTTAACAAATTAATTAACATGTCTCAAGCAATTTAATTTGTCAAAAAAAATGTACTTTTGTATCCCAAACAAGGTTTGGTTGCTTTATGGCAAAAAAGACGTTACTTAACGGTAAAGATATCCACATCATACTTCATCGATTGGCATGTCAACTGATTGAAAACCATACTGATTTCTCTAACACTGTACTAATTGGCTTACAACCAAGAGGTATTTTTCTTGCAAACAGGCTCATCCAAATTTTACAAAAAGATTATGCAATTTCTGGTATAGAATTGGGGCAGTTAGATATTACTTTTTATCGTGACGATTTTAGAAGACGTAATGAACCTTTAGAGGCTAGCAATACCGACATCAATTTTATTGTTGAAGATAAAAAAGTAGTTTTTATTGACGATGTACTCTATTCAGGAAGAAGTATCAGAGCTGCTTTAACTGCTATTCAATCTTTTGGAAGACCAGAATCAATTGAGTTACTAGTATTGATTGACAGACGTTTTAGTAGGCATTTACCTATTCAACCTGATTATAAAGGACGGCAAGTTGATGTCATCAATTCTGAAAAAGTAAAAGTTTCATGGCAAGAAAATGATGCTAAAGATGCTGTGTATATTATAAGTGATAATTAAGATGAAACAATTAAGTGTAGCACATTTATTAGGAATAAAATATCTTAAAAAAGAAGATATAGAACTTATTTTCGAAACTGCCAATCACTTTAAAGAAGTAATTAATAGACCTATTAAAAAAGTACCTTCATTAAGAGATATCACTATTGCCAATTTATTTTTTGAAAATAGTACACGTACAAAACTTTCTTTTGAGTTGGCCGAAAAACGACTTTCGGCAGATATTATTAATTTTTCGGCGAGTCAATCATCTGTAAAAAAAGGAGAAACATTAATAGATACCGTTAATAATATCTTATCTATGAAAGTAGATATTGTGGTGATGCGGCATCCGAGCGTTGGTGCTGGTATTTTTTTATCAAAACATGTAAATGCAAAAATCATAAATGCAGGCGATGGGGCTCATGAACATCCTACACAGGCATTATTAGACTCTTATTCAATAAAAGAAAAATTAGGCACGGTTAAAGGAAAAAAAATAGTTATTGTTGGTGACATTTTGCACTCAAGAGTTGCATTATCAAATATCTTTGCCTTAAAATTACAAGGAGCAAAAGTAAAAGTTTGTGGACCAACAACACTCATACCAAAATATATTTCAAGTCTAGATGTCGAAGTTGAAACTAACCTGAAAAAAGCGCTCGAATGGTGTGATGTCGCAAATGTACTACGGGTACAACACGAAAGGATGGATATAAATTATTTTCCATCAATACGAGAGTACACACAACTATTTGGCATCAACAAAGAGCTCTTAAACGCGATTGGCAAGGAAATTGTTATTATGCATCCAGGACCAATAAACAGAGGTGTAGAGATTACTAGTGATGTAGCAGACTCTAATCAATCTATTATTTTAAATCAGGTTGAAAACGGTGTAGCTATTAGAATGGCTGTTATTTATTTATTGGCTCAGCAAATTAAACAATAAGTTTACAAGAATGATTATAGAGCAAACTGATATCGCAACTATCATTAAAAATGATGGAAAATCGATTGAAAATTTTTTAAAAGAATTTTCAGAAAATTATACTAACTTTGCAGACAATAATATAATTATTGATTTTTCTGACAATAAAGGGGAAGAAAAACAAAATATCTTATTATTTTTACAATATTCTGAAGAACACCAAAATAATGGCATGTCTTTTGTAATAGTTATGAACGGAATCAATACCGATGATATTCCTGATGAGATCATCATAGTTCCTTCTCTTACAGAAGCAAATGATATTATAGAAATGGAGAATATTGAAAGAGATTTAGGATTTTAAATACAAATATAGCATATGGTAAAAAAACTACTCTTATTTATTTTTTTGGTTACAATTTCTTCAACTGTTTTTTCACAACAGAAAGAAAGTAATGCTGTTGTAGGAGATTCTGCAATGGTCATAAAAAATATTGTCGCCTCACCTAATCCTTTTAGTGTAACCACTAAAATTAAATTTCGGACTGATGCTATCTATGAGATAGAGTTTTCAGTTAAAGATTTAATTGGTAATACTGTGTATTTTAAAAAATACAATACTAAGATTGGGTTAAATACAATTTCGTTCTACAGAGACAAACTGAGTTCAGGAATTTACATTTATTCAATTAAAACGAATACTGAAATTATTTCTAAACGTATTGTGCTAAAATGAGCATTAGCTTAACTATATTAGGTTGCCATTCTGCTACGCCAAGAACATTTGCGCATCCAACATCACAATTTTTAGAAATAAATAACAGGCATTTTTTGATAGACTGTGGTGAAGGAACCCAGGTTCAACTCAGAAAATATAAAATTAAATTTTCTGCCATCAGTCATGTTTTTATCTCTCATTTGCATGGAGATCACTTTTTCGGTTTAGTTGGATTAATTTCCACTTTTGGTTTACTAAAAAGAAGCAAAGAACTTCATGTCTACGGACCAAAGGGCATTAAAGAAATTATAAACCTTCAGTTAAAACTTTCTAAATCTTGGGTTAGCTACGATCTTATTTTTCATGAATTAGAAAATGATAATAGTGAACTCATTTTTGAAGATGATAAGGTTGAAGTACATACCATCCCTCTAAACCATAGAGTCTATACAAATGGATATCTATTCAAAGAAAAAGCTGGTGAACGGAAACTAAACGTTGAGGCCATAAAAAGAAATCCCGAAATTGAAATTTGCGATTATCAAAATCTCAAAAACGGAAAGGATTTCATGAATGAAGATGGTAAAATTATTAAAAACAAAATGCTCACTTTCAATCCGCCTAAACAATTAAGATATGCATATTGTAGCGATACCACTTACAAACCAGATATCGTTGGTATAATAAAAAACGTAGATATTCTCTATCACGAATCAACTTTTTTAAATGATAAAAAAGATTTGGCTCAAGCTACAAAGCATGCTACTGCCGAAGAAGCAGGTCACATCGCTAAAAAGGCAAATGTGGGACAATTAATTTTAGGCCATTACTCTAGTAGGTATAATGACTTAGATCTTTTTAAAAAAGAAGCTGAAACAGTCTTTGAGAATGTGATTTTGGCTAAAGAAGGAAAGGTTATTAAGATAAATAGTAAAGTACCTGACGAACTTATTGTTGCGCTTCAAAACTAAGACACTGTTAAGAAATAACTGATACATTTTAGCTTGTTCTTTTGCACTTTTACTGCGTTAATTCAGCTCCATTTATTTCTTAACAGTGCCTAATATTGATTTGTCGTTAATAATACCAAGGTACAGGATATTTCTGTTTCTATATTATTAAGTCTTAACATTTCAACAAACTCCATATTTTCGCTGCCGGGGTTAAAAATTACTCTTTTTGGATTCAATGAAATTATATACTCATAATACTCTATTTGGCGCTTTTGGTTTATATATAATGTAACCGTATCAACTTTCTCCAAGTAAGGTTTTCCAGTTTCAATTTTCACATGACCAACCTCACCTTCTCTTAAACCCACTGCAACAACTTCATGATTTTTATTAACCAATCTTCTAATAGCAAAATTCGAATACTTATGAGGTTTTAATGAAGCACCAAGTACTAATGTTTTTTTACGCATACCAAATTTTAGTGTATTTTTTAGAAATAAAGAAGCAAAGATATGTTAAGTTAAATACATATCAGTTCTAATTTATTTTGGTATAACTGCATTTTTTTAGGATATTGCAACTCAGAAATTCAAAACCTAACTCAATTTACCATGAAGAAAAAATTCCTTTCATTACTATTTTTAGTGATTCCTTTTATAACTTTTGCTCAAGAAATTGTTAAAAAAGGATTAGATCAGCGCATTGACGAAGGTTTTAAGCCATTTTCAGATATTGTTTCTAGTATTATCTTTTTTCAAATATTTGGAACTCCATTTGTGTTAATTCTATTAGTGGGAAGTGCTTTATTTTTTACACTGTATTTTGGCTTTCCTAATTTTAGGTATTTTAGAACTGCAATTAATGTAGTAAGGGGAAAGTATGATGCAGTTGAAGGTGGTCATGAAGCTGCAGATACTTCAATGACGGTTGATGGAGATATTAGAGATACTATTAGAGATGAAAGTAAAGAGGGTGAAGTAACTCACTTTCAAGCATTGGCTACCGCAGTTTCAGGAACAGTTGGCAATGGTAATATTGCAGGTGTGGCATTGGCAATAGCACTAGGTGGGCCGGGAGCTACATTTTGGATGATTATTTGCGGACTCTTAGGAATGTCAACAAAATTTGTAGAATGTACCTTAGGTGTTCAATATAGAGATGTTGGTAAAGATGGTACTATTTATGGTGGTCCAATGTACTATATAAGTAAAGGATTAAAAGAAAAAGGGTTTACAATTTTAGGAAAGGTAGCTGCTGTATTTTTTGCTATTTTCTGCATTGGTGGCTCTTTTGGCGGTGGTAATGCAGCTCAATCTAACCAAGCAACCATAGTTTTAAAAGATTTAATGGGATTAGAAAGCACAAGTGCAGGTGCAGTTATCGGTGTTGTTTTAGCTATTTTAGTAGGTATCATTATCATAGGTGGTATTAAAAGAATTGCATCAGTTACCGAAAAGATAGTCCCTTTTATGGCAGTTTTATATTTGATAGCCTGTTTATATATTATTTTAAGTAATTTCTCATTAATTGATGATGCCATAAGTTTAATTATAACAGAAGCTTTTAATCCTAAAGCAATTGGAGTTGGAGGTGTAATTGGAGTATTATTAGTAGGATTTAAAAGGGCAGCATTTTCTAATGAAGCTGGCGCAGGTTCTGCTTCTATTGCCCACTCTGCCGTAAAAACAAAATATTCTGCATCTGAAGGATTGGTTGCATTATTAGAACCATTTATTGATACCGTAGTTATTTGTACTATGACGGCCTTAGTAATAATTATCTTTAATTTTGGTGGCGCTTTTGAATATGGTGGTGATGGATCTGGAGCAGTTATGATAGATGGTTTGTCATATGAAGGGGCAGGTATTACATCAAAAGCATTCGCACAATATATCCCTTACTCAAATGTGTTTTTAACTGTTGCGGTTGTTCTATTTGCAGTATCTACAATGATTTCTTGGTCTTATTACGGTTTACAATCTTGGAAATATTTATTCGGAAGAGGTAAGGCAGCCGATTTAACTTATAAACTATTGTTCTTATTATTTGTGATTATCGGTGCGGCAGCGAGTATGAAATCAATTTGGGATTTCTCGGATGCAATGATCTTCGCCATGGTATTTCCTAATATGATTGGTTTATACTTCTTGTTCCCAACAGTTAAAAAACAATTAGCCAGATATTTAGAAGCCATAAAAACCAGTAAAGCGAAAGCTTAGTACTATAAAATATGAACCGTTACAAATCCCATTTCTGGTATAATAATAGCCAACGAAATGGGATTTTCTTTTTAGTATTACTCATTATAAGTCTTCAGCTTATTTATTTTTTTATTATCCCGAAATTTGTTGGGGTCTCTAACGAAGATGCTACCAATTTACATTCAGAGGAAATTATTCAATTTCAAAAAGAAATAGATTCTTTAAAAGCAATTGAATTAGAAAAAAGAAAGCCAAAAATCTATCCTTTTAATCCGAGTTTTTTAACCGATTATAGAGGCTATCGATTGGGAATGTCTACTGAAGAAATCGACCGGCTACTGCAACATAGAGCGAAAGGAAAGTATATTAACTCTGTCAATCAATTTCAGCAAGTAACTCAGGTTAGTGATTCTCTTTTAGAAACCATCAAACCCTTTTTTAAGTTTCCTGACTGGGTGACCAATAAAAAACGAAGTCAGAAAAATACTGTCGCGTTAAGCTCAATTAAGTCTTCTGAAAATGTTACTATTAAAGATCTTAATTCCGCTACAGCGGAAGAATTAAAAGCAGTTAGGGGTATTGGTGAAAAACTATCACAACGTATTGTGAAGTACAGAAATAAATTAGGTGGTTTTTTAATTAATGAACAACTTTATGAGGTTTGGGGTTTAGACAAAGAAGTTGCCGATAAAGTTCTGACTAGGTTTTCAATTATTAACAAACCTACACTCGAAAAAATAAATGTGAATACTGCTACATTTAAGGAAGTCCTTTCTATAATCTATATTGATTATGAACTGACCAAAAAAATATTTAATTATAGAGATGAAGTTGCCGAATTACAATCATTAGAAGAATTAAAGAAAATTGACGAATTTCCATTAGAAAAATTTGATAGAATAGCCTTATATTTGGAGGCTAATTAAAGGCTATATATGAATACGATGTATTTTACAGAAGAACATGAATCATTCAGACAAAGTTTTAAAGAATTTCTTCAAAAAGAAGTTGTTCCTCATATTGAAAAATGGGAAAAAGATGGAACTATAGAACGTTTTATTTGGAAGAAATTCGGTGAAATGGGTTATTTCGGACTCAACGCTCCAGAAGAATATGGAGGCTTAAATTTAGACCTTTTTTATACTACTATATTTTTAGAAGAACTTCAAAAAATCAATTCTGGTGGTTTTGCCGCAGCCATGTGGGCACATGCCTATCTAGCAATGACCCATGTAAATAAAGAAGGTGATGACCGCATAAAAAGAGCATATTTAACACCAAGTATTAAAGGAGAAAAAATTGGATGTTTATGTATTTCAGAACCCTTTGGAGGATCTGATGTTGCGGGCATGCGTACCACGGCAGAAAAAAAGGGTGATAGTTTTATAATTAACGGATCTAAAACATTCATCACAAATGGGGTCTATGCTGATTATATGGTGGTAGCGGCAAAGACACAACCTGAATTAGGGAATAAAGGGATGAGTATTTTTATTATGGATAGTAATACACCTGGAATTTCAACCACCAAACTAGATAAATTAGGGTGGCGTGCATCTGACACTGCTGAAATTGCTTTTGACAATGTTATAATACCTGCTGAAAATTTAATGGGTGATGAAGGCAAAGGTTTTCCCTATATCATGCAACATTTTGCTTTAGAGCGTATTGTAATGGCTATAAACGCTCATGCCAGATCAGAATATGCAATTGAATATGTCTTACAATATATGAGTGAAAGACAAGCTTTCGGTAAGACTATTGACAAGTTTCAAGCATTACGTCATAAAGTAGCAGAGATGGCTAGTGAAGTGGAGATGTCTAAAACATTCAATTATACTGTTATAAAACGCTTAAATGATGGTGAATATGCTGTAAAAGAAGCTAGCATGTCGAAATTAATATCTACAAAAATTGCCGATCAAGTGGCTTATGATTGCTTACAATTGTTAGGAGGATATGGTTTTATGGAGGATTATCCAATGGCAAGATTATTACGTGACAGTCGTTTAGGACCTATTGGAGGCGGTACCTCTGAAATCTTAAAAGAGATTATTGCTAAAATTATTATTGATAAGAAGGATTATAAACCGGCAACTTAACTTAATATTAGAATTTTAGCAAAAATAGCCCTTGCTATTACTAAAATAGTGATTGATAAAAAAAGTTATAAACCTGCAACTTAACTTAATATTAGAATTTTAGCAAAAATAGCCCTTGCTATTGCTAAATGGTAATTGATAAAAAAAGTTATAAACCGGCAACTTAATTTATTTATTATCCTAGTACTCATGTAATTGACACCTAGCTAAGCAGCTAATGATGTTAAACTGGTAAGAAAATTCTAGATCATGAAGTACAAAAGACTTAAATTAATTGTACTCTTCGTTGTATTACTTTTACTTATACCATTTGTAACCATGCAGTTCACAGATGAGGTAAATTGGACGCTGTTAGATTTTGTTGTTGCGGGAGTTTTACTTCTCAGTACAGCTCTAACTTTTGATCTTGTAATTAGAAAAATAAAGAATATAAAATACCGAATCGCAATTTCTGTATTACTTCTGATTGCATTATTTCTAATTTGGACAGAAATTGCCGTAGGAATTTTCGGAACACCACTTAGTGGAAACTAGATGTTATTTAAAAAAAACCGTAGGCAACAATCGAAATAATTCATTGTATAATTGAACATAAAACAAAAATCTCAGCGAATTTGGATAAAATTTCGTAAAAATGAAATACCCAAATTATTCTAATACACAGTACTGAATGGCCCATCCAATTTGTAGAAATCTCTTTTTATCTGAACTAAAAAGAGAAGTAAAACTTTCAAAATTTGGTTAAATAGAATTGAAAAAGATGATGTTTATGCTAGTTCTGTCAAAATGAAAATCGAATAACCCTTTAACAAATAACACTCTTGAATTATATAAAATTAATTTGTAATATTTTCAAAAATAGAAAATTAAAATGAGATCTTTATATTTGACCAAATTATAAACTAAAATGCTATAGTTATGGATCTGACTCTTTGGATTTCTTTCGTTGGAACCGTATTAATTATAGTACTAACTCCTGGACCTAGTGTTCTACTCGCAACGGCTAATAGCATGAAATATGGTGCTAAGAAAACAATAGGAACAATCTTAGGAGATCTATCTGCTAATTTATTACAAATAATTCTTGCTTCTGCCGGACTTGCATCTATCGTCAGCTCATCAGGAGAATTATTTCAATTAATTAAATGGTTTGGAGTTGTTTATTTACTATATACAGGAATTAAAAAAATAATGACAACACCAAAAATTGAACTCAAAAAAAGTAACTCAAAAAGTAGAAGCTTCTATAATTTATACTCAGAAGGATTTTTAATGTCGGCAGCAAACCCAAAAGCTATCGTTTTCTTTGCTGTTTTGTTTCCTTTATTTATAAATGAATCTGTGCCCTTTATTCCTCAAATAATTATGCTAGCTACAACCTTTTTAATTTTAGATGGGATTTCACTTCTAATATATACTCACTTTGCCACCAAATTGAAAGATTATTTAGAGAATAAAGAAAAAGTCCATTTACAAAATAGAATAGTCGGCTCTCTTTTAATATTAAGCGGACTAATGCTATCTGCTCTCAAAAGAACAACTTAGCTTCAATCTAATTAATAGTCTGCAACAAATTGTCGTACCAATAAACTTACATCTTTTCCGGCAATTTTAGCAGCAACTTGTACTGCTTCATGTGAAACCTCTTCAACTTTACCTTCAATACCTAGATCGGTTATCACAGAAATACCTAGGCAATTCATTCCCATATGTTTAGCAACAATAACTTCTGGCACTGTGCTCATTCCTACAGCATCTGCTCCTATAATTCTTACCATTCTATACTCAGCAGGAGTTTCAAAAGTAGGCCCTGATAAACTTAAATATACACCTTGTTGAATATTTATATTTTGTTGTTGGGCTACTTCCTTAAACTTTTCGATCATTTTTAAATTATATGGCTCGTGCATATCTACAAATCGTGGTCCAAAACGCTCATCATTTTCTCCTCTCAGAGGATGGTCTGGAATCATATTAATATGATCGTTAATTACCATAATATCACCTACCTTAAATTGAGGATTTACACCCCCAGACGCGTTAGAAACAATTAAATTATCTGCTCCTAAAAATTTCATCACACGTACCGGGAAAGTAGCTTCTTGTAAAGACCAACCTTCATAAAAATGAAACCTTCCTTGCAAGGCAATCACTTTTTTATCCGCTAAGGTTCCGAAAATTAAATTTCCGGAATGCCCTTTCACCGTTGAAACTGGAAAATTTGGAATATCAGTATAGGGAATACTTAATTCTATTGTAATATCATCTACTAAACCTCCTAGTCCTGTTCCGAGAATAATTCCGAAATCGGGAGTATTAAATCCTTTTTGTTTTAAATAACTAACAGTTTCTTGAACTTTATTCCACATATTTTATTATTAATTTATTAAAGTCTTCTCTATGATCTATAAATTCAGTTTCAATAGAAAGGTAATAAAAATTATCTTTTCCAGTAAAACTTCGTACATAATCTTTTTCAGTCGTTAAAATTAGTTTTTTATCTGTCTTGACCTTTGAATATACCTTATTAATTTTCACATAATCTTTTTCAGTAAAATTATAATGATCGGCATATTTCACATGATGATATGTGCTATTTTTCTCATCTAAAAATGTTGTCAATGGCTCTGTATTAGCAATACCAGTTACCAATACTATTTCAAAATTTGAAAGCTCATTAATTGGTATTCTAATATCTTTACCGACTATTTCTTCGCCGTATTTTATAGCAGAAAAGAAAACCGTTTGATCTAATTCTACTTTTAAATTTTTCGTTATTTCAAACTGTTCTTGTTCGTTTAGAGAACTCGGACATTTGGTAACAACAATAATTTGCGCTCTATTTGCACCTTCTATTTTCTCTCTCAAATTACCCGAAGGCAACATCTTATCATCTATATACAAATTACCATATGAAGTTAATAGAATATTCAAGCCCGCTTCTACTTTTCTGTGTTGATAAGCATCATCTAACAAAATAACATCAGGTGAATTATCTAATTTTGAAAGCTCAGTAATACCATGAACCCTATCGGCATCAACCGCAACGATTACATTTGCAAACTTACTGTAATATTGCATAGGTTCATCTCCAATATCAGAAACTAAGGTCTTTGTATCAGCAATTATAAACCCTTTAGTACTACGTTTATAACCTCTACTAAGTATTGCAACCTTATAAGTTTCCTGTAAAAGGCGAACCAAATATTCAACTTGAGGAGTTTTACCTGTACCTCCAACACTTAAATTACCTACAACAATAATTGGTATATCAAAACTTGTAGATTTTAAGATACCTTTATTATAGAAATTATTTCTGGCCGAAGTAATCTCGCCATATAATATAGAAAAAGGATAAAGTATTTTTCTTAGTAAACTCACATCAACGAAAATACGAAATAGTAATTAATATGTTACATTTTCAACTATTTCTAAACCATAACCAATAATACCTACACGCTTTTTGATGTATTTACCATTGGTAATCAATCTGAGTTTTGAAATTCTTAAATCATGTAAAATTTGAGCACCTATACCAAAATCTTTAGCATCTAATTTTATTTTAGGCACATCGGTTTGGTTTTCTTCCTGCACTCCTTTTATTAAAGATAATCTATGAACCAAATTAAACGATTGATTTTCCTGATTAATAAACACAATAGCACCTTTACCATCGTCTTTAATCATCTGAAACATCCTGCTAAAACTATCATCAGGTTTATTGGTTAATAATCTAATAATGTCATTATTAATTAATGTTGAATTTACCCTAACCAATACGGGTTCATCATCTTGCCAATCTCCATTGGTCAAAGCCAAATGTACTTGATTGTTCGTAGTTTGTTTATATGCTCTCAATCTAAAATCACCAAAACGTGTTTTCAACTCAAAATCTTCCACTTTTTGAATGAGAGAATCGTGTTGCATTCTATAGGCAACCAAATCTTCAATAGATATAATTTTTAGGTTGAATTTTTTTGCAACTTCTACCAAATGTGGTAATCTGGCCATTGACCCATCTTCATTCAATATTTCAACAAGAATACCCGCCGGTTTAAATCCTGCCAATCTTGCCAAGTCTACTGCCGCTTCTGTATGACCAGTTCGTCTTAAGACTCCTCCGTTTTTAGCTCTTAAAGGAAAAATATGTCCTGGCCTCCCCAAATCGTGAGGTTTTGTCTCATCACTTACTAACGCTTTGATAGTTTTAGCTCTGTCATGCACCGAAATTCCGGTAGTACAACCATGGCCGATAAGGTCAACCGAAACCGTAAATTGTGTTTGATGTAAAACAGTATTATTTTGTACCATCATGTTTAAATCTAGCTCTTTAGATCTACTCTCGGTAATAGGAGCACAAATAAGACCTCTACCCTGAGAAGACATAAAATTTATCATTTCTGGGGTTACAGCTTCAGCGGCGGCAATAAAGTCACCTTCATTTTCTCTATCTTCATCATCAACTACAATCACCATTTTACCTTTTTTAATATCTGAAATGGCTTCTTTAATTGTATTTAATTGGATGGTATTTGATTTTGTTGAAATCATTATTTTATAGAATTTTATTCTTTGATTTTAAATAATTTTTTGAAAAAATTGGTAAAAGGCTGTAAGAAAAGATCAATATTAAAAATTCCTTTATCCTTGGTTGCTCTTATCATTAACAAAATTCCGAATGGCAATAAAATAATAGTTGATAACCATCCGCCTAAAGCTGATGTCATCGTACTTGAATGCGACATGTTTTTGCCAAGAGTTGATATGAAAAAATAAATAACGAAAACGATAATTGCTAAGATCATCGGAAAGCCAAAACCACCCTTTCTTATAATAGAACCTAATGGTGCTCCAATAAAAAACAAGACCAAGCAAGCCAGTGAAAATGCTAAACGCCTATGATACTCTGTATTATACACATTTAAAAATTTTTGCCTTTTTTTCAATACAGTTCTAAACCCTTGAATATCATCTAAAGATCTTCTAGACAAATCAATAGCATTATTTAATACTGTAACTTTTTTTAACGTATCGTAATTTTCGAGTATGTTTTTATCTAATTCGCTATAATCTAAAGAATCATTGATCATTGTTTTTATACCGGCTCTGCTAATAAAATTTTTAGCTTTGGTTGCTATGTATTTATCATAAGGAGGTTTTAAAGAATCTGTATAATAATTTAATTGCTTTAAACTTAGCATTTCTCTATCTTCTTTATAGTCTTTGGCATCCATACTACTCATTACCGAAACATCAATATTTACAATATGCTCATCAAAGTGAGCTTTCGTTGCTGACATATTTTGATGTTGACCATACGATCCTTTTTTTTCGGGTAATTCTTCATAATGGAAACCATCTTTTAACACCAACGTCATATATTTACTACCTTCTTCAGTTGTTATTTCTCCATTTTTAGCTTTTATTACTTTGGTATTTGCCTTTCCTTTATTTAGATCATAATAAATATGAACATCTTTTAATAGGTTTTCATCTTCACCATATTTTTCAGCAAATTTAATACTATATCCAGGAATATCTGTATTAAATGTACCTGGTATCAATGCTAAAGCAGGTTGTGTTTTTTGCATATCTACAAGCATATTTTTAAACTTAAAAGCAGCTCTTGGAAATGCGTAATTCAAAAATAAAAAATTTAATCCGCTTAAGACGATCATTAAAATCACCAATGGTCTTATAAAACGTTGCAATGAAATACCTGCGGATTTTACGGCAGCAAACTCATAATTTTCAGAAAGTGTACCTAAAGCCATTATAGAAGATAACAATATAGCAATAGGCAATGCTAAAGGCACTTGCATTTGAGCTAAATAACCTAAAAATTTGAATATATGCGCAAGACCAATGCCTTTACCTGCAATTTTATCAAACTGAAGCCATAACATTTGCATTACCAATACAAATAGAATGATAAAAAATGTCGCTAAAAAAGGAATTAAAAAACTCTTAAGAATATATTTATTTAATATTTTCACCTGCTATGTTTAATTAAGCAATCATTCTAAACCTTCTTATGCCATCCGACAATTTCATAAGGGTCGATCAAGCTAAGAGCGTAATTTCTTCAATTATAATCGGTTAATAATGTATCCTTCCTTTTTGTATTTTGCCTCATCAAATGCAAATAATTTACTTGATAGCGGTTGATTTGTTTTGAACTTCGTAATCGTCAATGTAGTAACAGTACTGTTATTACCTGTTTCTACCAATCGGTAGATATGGTTTGTTTTTATATCTACACCCAACAATACAGTGCTTATTTCAGAATTACTATCTATTGGAATCAGTTTGACATATTGGACTTTTCTTCCATTTATATTTTGTACAATATCCCAGCTATAGGTAAATCCGTTTTTATAAAATGAGAAAAATTTTGATGGTGTGAGTGTGCTTGAATCCTCTACGTCGGCATCAGCAATATTCACTTCCTCATCTTCAGAAATTATAGTATATACTTTTTTACCATCAAATAGTTGATTGACACCTAAAAAATTTACATTATACAAATCAGACTTCATGGTTACATTACCTCTGGTTTCTTGATGAACATCTTCTTCATTATTATCTAATTTATAGTTGAATTCAACATAAATATTCTCGTAGGTATTCATTTTATTTGATACCTCATCTAATAAGCTTTTGGCTTTTGCTTCACCTTGAGCAATTGTTACTGTGCTTGTTAAAGCTACAATTAATACTATGACAATCTTTTTCATCTGTTTATTTTTATTGTTTTTCAATTATCAGATAATCCCAAGACTTCTGAATTGACAATTAGAATAATCATTATTTTGGATATTTAATGATTATTTAATTGCGTTGGTTTCACTTTTTAATTGATTTTTTCGTTTTTTAATAATTCTTCGAGAGCCAATATATCAGACACCAACACTTGACGGGCTTTGCTTCCCTCAAAGTGACCAACAATACCTGCCGCTTCTAATTGATCTATAATTCTACCTGCTCTATTATATCCTAATTTTAATTTTCGTTGTAATAAAGATGCTGATCCCTGTTGTGCATTTACAATAACATGTGCAGCATCAACAAACAATGAATCTCTATCTGCAATATCAATATCAAGACTTGTGCCACTTTCTTCACCTACATATTCAGGTAAAAGATGTGCACTTGCATAGGCTCGTTGAGAACCAATAAAATCTGTAATTCTATCAACTTCGGGAGTATCAACAAAAGCACATTGCAATCTCGTTAATTCGTTTCCAGTTGAGATTAGCATATCACCTTTACCTATTAACTGGTCAGCACCTTGAGCGTCTAATATTGTTCTAGAATCAATTTTAGAAGTTACCCTAAACGCTACTCTTACAGGGAAGTTAGCTTTAATAATCCCCGTAATAACATTAACTGATGGTCGTTGCGTCGCTACAATTAAATGAATACCAACGGCTCTTGCCAATTGTGCCAAACGAGCGATAGGTGTTTCTACTTCCTTACCTGTAGTCATAATAAGATCGGCAAATTCATCAATAACCAATACAATATAGGGTAAAAACTTGTGTCCGTTTTCCGGATTTAACTTTCTTGATTTAAACTTCTCATTATACTCTTTAATATTTCTAACATAGGCATCTTTAAGCATGTCATAACGATTATCCATTTCAATACATAATGAATTTAATGTATTGATAACCTTAGTAGTATCCGTAATAATAGCCTCTTCAGAATCAGGTAATTTTGCCAGGTAATGTCTTTCAATTTTGTTAAAAAGTGTCAATTCAACCTTTTTAGGATCAACCAACACAAACTTAACTTCTGCAGGATGTTTTTTATATAATAATGAAGCCAATACAGCATTCAGTCCAACCGATTTCCCTTGCCCTGTTGCACCTGCCATTAATAAATGCGGCATTTTAGCCAGATCTATGACAAAGGTTTCATTAGAAATAGTTTTGCCTAAAGCTAAAGGAAGGTCCATTTTAGCATTTTGGAATTTCTGAGTTGAAAGTACCGATTTCATCGAAACAATGGTCGGTTTTTTATTTGGCACTTCTATACCAATAGTTCCTTTACCTGGAATTGGTGCAATAATACGAATGCCTAATGCTGCCAATGATAATGCTATATCATCTTCAAGATTCTTTATTTTAGAAATCCGCACACCAGCTTCAGGTACTATTTCATATAAGGTTACAGTCGGCCCAATAGTAGCTTTAATACTTGCGATTCCGATTTTATAATTACTTAATGTATCAACAATTTTATCCTTATTGACTTCTAATTCTTCTTTATCAATAGTAATATTTTCATTTCCGTAATCTTTTAGTAAATCTAACGAAGGAAATTTATATTCAGATAACTCTAAGGTAGGATCAAACTCACCAAAATCTTCAACTAATTTATTAGAAAGGCTTTCTACCAAATGGTCTTCTTCTAATACTTTTTCGACTTCAATTACAACCTCTTCGTGTGGTGTAGGATCGACTTTAATATCAATTTTCTTTTCTACGACCGGTTTCTTTTCTTTTTGTACTTGAATTTTATCATCTAAAGAAAGTTCTAATTCTGAGTTTGGTTTTTCATGGATAGTTTCAGAGATAAAACCTTCATCGGTGACATCGTCAATCCCTGCTGGTCCTACTATTTTTTCTTTCTTTTTTGGCAGTGCAGCTTTTAAAGCTTCGGGTGTAATCTTAAAGCGTGATATAACATACGCTAACAATGTAAAAAGTAAAATTAAAAATACCCCTATTCTACCTATAAAATCATTTAAAAAATCATTTATCTCATAACCAACAGTTCCTGAAAAGAGAGAATAATCTGGAACAAAAAAACCAATTGCTAAAGCTAGCCATATCATCGTAAGCACACCCCAAAACCAAGATTTCCCCAAAGGTTTAAAAGGCAAGTTAAATACTGAGAAAAGCCCAGTAAAAAACAATAAAACAGGAATTATAAATGAAGCTATACCAAAACCTTTATAAATAAAAAGATGGCTAATTTCGGCACCAATTTTGCCCAATAAATTTTTAGAAACCACTTCTCTATCAGCAAACAAATGTAACTGACTTTGATCTGCTTTCCATTGCATAAAAAAAGAAGCAAAAGACACTAATATAAAAATTGCAAACAACACCAAAAACACACCAAAAACCAGGTGTGTCTGTTTGTTTTTAAAAAACCCAACAATTCGATTTTTTTTAACTTTAGATCTTGCTTTTTTCTTTTTTGCCATCAATAATAAATAATAACTGCATTTAGCAAAAATACATAAAAATATAAGAGTTAATAGGCTTGTAACAAAAGATTAAGAAAACTTTGGTATATATATTAATAAACCTATAATTACAGCTATAATTGCTGCAAAAGTAGCAGCTCCAGCAGAGATGTCTTTAACAAAACCTATTTTCTTGTGATAATCAGGATGAATAAAATCAGCTAATTTTTCAATACCCGTATTTAATGATTCTGCAACCAATACCAATCCAATTGCTACTATTTGAAACATCCATTCAACAATAGATAATTTCACAATAAAACCAACTACTGTCATTATAATTGCAATACTAAATTGCACCATAATACTATGCTCTGTTATTATTAATAACCAAGCACCTCTCAAAGCAAATTTAAAGCTTCTTATTCTACCCTGTAAAAAATTATCATTAGGGTTTTTCACATGTTTAAATTTTTGGATGTATTCAAAACAAGTAAATCAAAAATTTGAAAATCCTGAATTTTTGAAATTAAACATTCCCTCTCAATTCTTATTGAGAGAGAATGCTTGTATCATTTATTCATCTAACAAAGCTTCAAGAGCTGATTTATAATTGGGCTCATCAACTATTTCACTCACCTGCTCAGTATATAATACTTTACCTGACTCATCTAAAACAACAACTGCCCTAGAATGTAAATTAGCTAGCGGTCCATCCACAATTTGTAATCCATAATTCTTACCGAAATCACCTGTAGCAAAATCAGATAGATTAATAACATTTTCTATCCCTTCAGCGCCACAAAAACGGGCTTGTGCGAAAGGTAAATCTCTAGATATACATAATACTTTTGTGTTATCTAATTCTGCAGCTTCTTTATTAAATTGTCTTACTGATGCTGCACAAGTTCCTGTATCTATACTCGGAAAAATATTTAGTACTACTTTAGCACCTTTATAATCAGATAAACTTGATTTTGATAAATCATTTTTTACCATGGTAAAATCTGGAGCTTGAGTACCCACTTTTGGTAGTTCACTACTAGTATGTATTGTATTTCCTTTTAATGTTATTGTTGCCATAATGTTATAATTTTTTATTTTATCAAAAATACGCTAAAAATAAAAACCTCTCTAACTATTTTGAAAGTTTTTGCGCGCATATCTGTCTAAATAACAAATAGCCCTTCTTAATTTTAACAAAACCTTTTATTTTATTTTTCACGGCTATGTAAAAATTATCTACTTTTGAAAAATTATCAATTAAAAATAAGGCTTCGGCATTAAAATTGATACTGTCTAACAAATGAAAATAGGAAGCTTTATACAATCAATTTCTTTAATACTAAGTATCGTATTTTCGGTACAATTATTTTCTCAGAATACCTCTTTGACAAAAACGGATACAAACAATACAACTAGTTTCTTTTCGGACAGTCAAAAAGAAATAAAGCCATTAAACCTAACACTTGTAGATACTACGACCCAAAATTCTATTCTTAATTTTAAACCTAAAAAATTCTTATTGGGCATTAAACCTGACATCAAAAAATACTTCGATCCTCTTAATACGAATCAGAAACAAGCAATCAATTTTATGTCTCAACAGAATACTGTTGATTCTGATATTCTAGTTAAAAAATCCTTTAACGGAAAAGACATGAGTAACGTAAAACTTACAAGTGATTTTAATTTAGGAACTTTATACAGTACTTCTAATACTGTCAGAATTGAAGTTCGTGATCATAGTTTAGTAGATGGTGATAGAATAAAAGTATATGTAAATGAGCAGATGGTAAATTCAAATCTAATGTTGAATGGATTGTATACTATTATTTATATTGACTTGAATAAAGGATATAATCGAATAGACATTGAAGCTATTAATGAAGGATATTCTGGACCTAACACTGCCGAATTAAAAGTATTTGATGAGAAAGGAAAATTATTATCTGCGCAAGAATGGAATATCTTAACCGGACAAAGAGCCACACTTGGAGTTGTAAAAAACTAAAGAACCGTAGTACTACTCAATCTCATACATTTGATTTTAACATTATAAAAAGTTAACTTCGTTTACTTATTTCGGAAAAAAACCAACCTATACTGATTATTTTCAGTAACAAACCCTAATCAATATGACCGAAAAACATCACCTATTAACGAACGAACAATTCGAAGAAAAATTTAAAAACTGTACATTAACCCCATCTTTGTTTACACATGAAGCTCATTTAAGGTTATCATATATTCATATCACAAAATATGGTCTTAGTGCAGCAATTAAAAATTTATCCGAGCAAATAGCAATTTTTGATAAAACATTTGATGATGGTACAAAATTTAACAAAACAGTTACAATTGCTTCTGCTCAAATAGTAAATCATTTTATTAAAAAAGCTAACTCTGATGACTTTAGAGGTTTTATCGACGAATTTCCTAAATTAAAGAGCAATTTTTTAGGTTTGTTAAAAAGCCATTATACTTTGAGTATTCTTACTAAGAATAAAGCAAAACAAGAATACTTAGAACCTGATTTATTACCTTTTCGATAATTTCATTCTATAAAATATGGTCAATACATTTGGTAAAAGAATATTTGCTATTTATTTATTTTTAGCGCTGGCTCTTTCTTGTAAAAAAGACAATGAGCTACCTGACCCTCTTGAAGCAGGATGGAAAGGAGAACCTGTTTGTGAGGTTGTTGAAGAAACTGATAAATTAAGAGTATTAAAATGTACTTTTAAACCAAATGTTGGACATGAAAAACATTATCACAATCCACATGTTGGATATACTCTAAAAGGTAGTACATTTCAAATTAAAGATAAAAATGGTATTAGAGAAGTAAACGTCTCAACCGGAAGTACTTTTTCTAAAGATAAAATGAGTGAGCATGAAGTATTAAATATAGGTGATAGTACTGCTATTTTTTTGATTTTTGAGTCAAAATAATGATAAACTTAACTTTCTTTTAAACACCAAATACAGTTATTACTACACTTCTAGAACCTCCATTATTTCTATGCTCACACAAATAAACACCTTGCCAAATACCTAAATTTAATCTCCCTCCAGTAATTGGTATTTGTACTGAAGCCCCCATTAAGGATGCTTTAATATGTGCTGGCATATCATCTGAACCTTCATAATTATGTTTATAATAAGGTGCATTTTCAGGTACCATCACATTTAAATGACTTTCGAAATCTTGTCTTACTGTAGCGTCAGCATTTTCATTAATAGTCAAACTTGCCGATGTATGTTTTATAAATACTTGAAGGATCCCTGTATTTATTTGCCTGATTTCAGGCATGCTTTGTAAAACAAGCTCAGTTATTAAGTGACAACCTCTAGGGTATGATGGCAATTTTAACTCTTTTTGATATATTTTCATAAATAAATTTTATTTACCTCCTAACATTAATTCAATTACAAATTAAAATCGTCTGAAGTCAAGATTATGTGACATTAAAGTTACATAACTTCAAATAAAAGAACCCCATTAAAAGTGCACTTTTAATGGGGTTAATATAATTATTCGTAAAGAAATAGATTATCTTAAACTATGTATCAATAGAACCTATCACTCTTTTCATAAAGGTGTTTAATGCCTCTTTTTTTTGTGTACCCTCTTTAATCATTTTATCCACTTCTAAGGCTCCGTATAAATTAGAAATGACTTCACCTAGCACATCTAATTCTTCATCTTTTAAAGAAGAAACTTCGGTTAAGGATTCCAACGTTTCTATCGTTTCTATGACATAGTCCTGATCATTCTCTTCGATGAAATTTGTAATATGTTTGATTATCGGTAACTTCATTTGTTCTAATTAAATATTAAATGTCGTTTTCTAAATTACTTAGACAACTTCATTAACTAAATCTTTCAACACATCAAACTTTTTGGTTTGAGTCTGATTTACAAAAACTCCATCTTTAAAAGTGGCAAAAGTTGGTAAATTATCTACCGTCGCCAACTTTCGAGTGTTCGGAAATTTTTCAGCATCAGCATATATAAAAGGTACACTTTCATTTTCAGAAGCTAACTTCTTAAATTTAGGCTTCATAATTCTGCAATTACCACACCATGTAGCCGCATATTGTACAACAACAATGTTATTGTCAGCAACTATCTGTTCTAAATTATCTTGATCTAGTTCTTGAAACATACTTTTATCTATTTAATGTGTAGATAAATAGTCAGCAACACCATCTCTAGTTGCATTCATAGCATCTTTACCTTCTTCCCAGTTTGCAGGACAAACTTCTCCTTTTTCTTGAACATGCGTATAAGCGTCTATCAAACGTAAATATTCATTTACATTTCTACCTAATGGCATATGATTGATGCCTTCATGAAAAACAACACCATCTTCATCAATTAAATACGTAGCTCTATAAGTTACATTATCTCCCTCAACTTGTACTGTATCAGTTGCTTCATCATAAGTTTCGTTTGTGATATCTAAAATTCCTAAAACACTTGACAGATTACGGTTGCTATCTGCTAAAATAGGATACGTTACTCCTTCTATACCTCCATCATCTTTGGAAGTGTTCAACCATGCAAAATGCACTTCTGGTGTATCACAAGATGCTCCAATTACAACAGTATTTCTCTTTTCAAATTCTGATAATGCCTCTTGAAACGCACGCAATTCTGTTGGACAAACAAAAGTAAAGTCTTTCGGATACCAAAACAATACTACTTTCTTTTTGTTATTTACCGCTTCTTCTAATACGTTTATTTTAAATGTATCGCCCATGTCATTCATAGCATCGACGTTTAAGTTTGGAAATTTTTTACCTACAGCTGTAGCCATTATTTAATAATTTTAAAGTTAATATTTGATTTATCAGGTGCAAATATACTACTCAAAACTCCTTGAAATTAAAAAATTGATGCTAATTTTTTATATCAGTATCAATTTTTTTTATAATAACTTTTATTTAGAATATTTGTTTTTTTATTTACTCGCAAATAGTTTTACATCAGCTTCAGAAACTTCAGCACCGCCAAGAATAATCAATCGTTCAACCACGTTTCGTAATTCACGAATATTTCCCGTCCAATCGTACTCTTGGAGCTTTTTTATTGCTTTACCAGAAAATGATTTTATCACATTACCTTGTTCTTCAGCAATTTTTGTAGCGAAATAATTAATCAACAAAGGGATATCTTCTCTTCTATCATTTAAAGCTGGAACATCGATTAAAATAACCGCTAACCTATGATATAAATCTTCACGGAATCTGCCTTCGGCAATTTCATTTGTCAAATCTTTATTTGTGGCTGCAACAACTCTAACATTTACTTTAATATCTTTATCACTACCTACTCTACTTATTTTATTTTCTTGTAATGCACGTAATACTTTAGCTTGCGCTGATAGACTCATATCACCAATTTCATCTAAGAAAATCGTCCCGCTGTTTGCTGCTTCAAACTTACCAGCTCTATCTTTGTTTGCTCCTGTAAATGATCCTTTAACATGACCAAATAATTCACTTTCAATCAATTCAGAAGGAATAGCAGCACAGTTTACTTCTATTAAAGGCGATTTGAATCGTTCACTTTTTTCGTGTAACCAATGTGCAACTAACTCTTTACCCGTTCCGTTAGAACCAGTAATTAAAACTCTGGCGTCTGTAGCTGCCACTTTTTCAATAATCTCTTTTATATGAGTAATTGCTTTACTTTCGCCAATCATCTCATAATTCTTACTCACTTTCTTTTTAAGCTGCTTATTCTCAACAACTAAATTTTTTTTATCTAGCGCATTACGAACTGCATTAAGTAGTCTATTTAAATCTGGTGGTTTAGAAATATAATCAAAAGCACCCATGCGCATAGTTTGTACAGCTGTGTCCAAATCACCATGACCAGAGATCATCAACATCGGAATTTCTGGTTTGATCTTTTGCGTTTTCTCAAGTACTTCTACCCCATCCATTTTTGGCATTTTAATATCACATAGTATCAAATCATAGTCATTATTTTTTATGAGTTCCATTCCGGCAAGACCATCTTCTGCTTCCTCAACTTGATAGGAATCATTTTCTTCACTAATAATTTTTTTCAATACTCTGCGGATAGCCGCTTCATCTTCTATAATTAGTATTTTACTCATCTTTGTTGTTGACGTGTTTGTTCGTTTATGTGTTAAACTGTTTTTAATTTACAATGAAACAAATAAACATTTAAACGATTAAACATTTTCTTTTATAATATGTATATCTCTTTGTGGGAATGGTATAGAAATATTGTGTTCTCTGAACTTTTTATCTATCGCAAAACGAATTTCACTTTTTGGTATTCCTGACTGAAAACTATCATTTAACGTAAAAATGAGTTTAAAATCTAATGAACTATCTCCGAAATTAGTAAAAAGCACTAACGGTTCTGGATGTTTATAAACATTTTCATTTTCTTGGGCCACCTCTAATAATAGTTTCTTGACCAATTCTGTATCACTTCCATACGCTACACCAACTTCTACGTTTTCTCTTGTAATTGTTCCGTTTTCCGTCCAATTATATAAGGTATTTGTCAAATATAAATGATTTGGAATGATCAACACCTTATTATCAATTGTAACGGCTCTTGTAGTGCGTAATTTAATATCTTCAACTCGTCCTACTTTTCCATCTAATTCAATTATATCACCTACATGAACTGATTGATCAACTAAAATAAAAATACCGGAAATTATATCTTGAAATAAAGTTTGTAACGCCAATCCAACACCAACAAGTAATGCGGCTGAAGCAGCAAATATGGCTGTAACATTGATACCCATATTATGAAATGTCATCAATAGAATTGTGACATATATAAACCATTTAATATAGGAAAATAAAGAAATGAATTTCACTTTATCTTCAGGTGGAAGCTTTCTTGTAATAAGTTTTCGAAGTATCTTTATAACATAAGATGCAATAAATAAAGTAATGAGAACAACTAATATTGCCTTGACGGAAATATGCACGTTATCCCCGAAAGGAAAATCGTAGTTTAAAATATAGTTGATTTTATCCATCAATATTTGTTTTTGCTATTCGCCCGTTAAAATTATAGCTTTTTTATGAATAAAATTGGTTAATATTTCAGCCATTTTATTAATTCTTTATAACTTGGTTTTTTACCATACATTAAAATCCCTACCCTATAAATTTTTGCCGCAAACATGACAGTCATAAAAAATGTTCCAAATAATAGTGCGACAGATAATAATTGCTGCCAAATAGGAACTCCAAATGGTATTCGCATTAACATTACCACCGGAGATGTAAATGGTATATAAGAAAATACTTGTGAAACGGTGCCATGTGGATTCTCAATTACTGTAAAAAACCCAACATATATAGCCAACATTAAAGGCATTAACAAAGGCATCATAAATTGCTGTGTATCTGTTTCATTATCTACGGCTGCACCTATCGCTGCATACAAAGAACCATATAATAAATAGCCTCCAATAAAAAATAGAATAAACATGATAACCAAATTCACCAATGGTAAATTGAATACTTCTTGCAATACTAAATCTACTTCTTTTTGCATTGCGGCATTATTTGAAACTTGATTTAGAATTTCTTGTTGTGCTAGTTGGCCTTCACTCATATTAATTCCAAAAACTGCCGAAACAACGGTCATTAAAACACCTCCAATAATAATCCAAATTAAAAATTGTGTAATTCCCGCCAAGGAAGTTCCAAATATTTTTCCTAATAATAATTGTATTGGTTTAACTGATGAAATGATGACTTCAATAATTCTACTGGTCTTTTCTTCAATGACACTCCTCATAATCATATTACCATAAATTATAATGAACATAAACAATAAATAACCTGCTGCTCCTCCAAAAGCCAATTTTAAACCACTACCCAATTTTGAAGTTTTTTCGCCATCAAAAGTTTCTAAATTTGTGTTGATATTTACTTTTAATTTGTTGATAATATCAGGATCAATTCCGGAATTCTTTATCTTAATCTTTTCTGCCTTTTCTTCAATTTTTTCTTCTATATCTTGCATTACCGTTAAAGATGGAGAGTCTTCAGAATAAAATTTAATTTTATCAGCAATACTATCGATACTATTAGATTTTGGAATAAAAAGCAACCCGTAATTTTCTGACTCTTGGACAATTATTTTAGCATCATCTAAGGTTATACTCGTCAGTATATCATACTTAGTATTTTCAGTATCAATAAATTCAGAGACAAATAAATTGCTTTCGTCAAGCACAGAAATAACTTTAACCTTATCATTATTCAATTGAGTTAAATACGCTATTAGTGCAAATAATGCAACCATGATAAGTGGACTTAAAAAAGTCATAATTATAAATGACTTATTTTTGACCTTATTAAGATATTCTCTTTTAGTAATTAGAGATAGATGGTTCATATTAATTGTTTTGGACTGTTTGGATAAAAATATCGTTTACACTCGGAATCACCTCAACAAAATGAGTCAACTGTCCTTTAGTTGTTAAATGAGAAATAAGTTGATTAGCTGATTGACCGTTATCAATTTTGATATTGAATTTCACTTCATCATTGATCGTTTTAAAAGTTGCTTTAGAAAGTTCGAATTTTTCTTTTAAATAATTTTCAGTTTCAACTTTATTTCCTGTCAACAAGCCAACTTCATATATATTTGATTTATACGCTCGTTTAATATCAATAAGTTTTCCGTCAAGGATTTTATTAGATTCGTGTATCAAAGCAATATGATCACACATTTCTTCAACTGATTCCATGCGATGGGTGGCAAAAATAATGGTTGCACCTTCTTCTCTTAATTGTAGAATTTCATCCTTTATTAAATTTGCATTAATAGGATCAAAACCACTAAATGGTTCATCAAAAATCAATAGCTTAGGTTGATGCAATACTGTTACTATAAATTGTACCTTTTGAGCCATTCCTTTAGACAGTTCCTGAACTTTTTTATTCCACCAATCACCAATTCCAAACTTTTCAAACCAATATTTTAAGCGTTCTCGTGCTTGACCCTTCGTCAACCCTTTTAATTGTGCCAAATACAAAGCTTGTTCGCCAACTTTCATTGATTTATACAAACCTCGTTCTTCTGGTAAATAACCGATATCTTTTATATGTTCAGGATGTAATTTTTGTCCATCTAAAGTTACAAGACCTTCATCTGGCATTGTAATTTGATTGATAATTCGAATCAAGGTAGTTTTACCTGCACCGTTAGGACCTAACAATCCAAAAACACTGCCCTTAGGCACTTCAATTGAAACACTATTAAGAGCTGTATAGTCTCCATATTTCTTAATAACATTTTCAGCAACCAATAAATTGTTCATATAAAAATTCAAAATTTTGCTCAAACCTACATAAAATTTTATTTGTGAAGGTTTCCTATTGCAGATTTATTACAATATTTCTGTAAATAATAATGGTATTGATTTGACTCAATTGACCATTATATGTTACATTTTTAAATTAATATAAATTTACTATGCATGCATAGTATTTTTTTGTATCTTTGAAAAATGCATAAAGAAACCTCCATAGACCATGCTTTGAGAGCCACTTGGCAAGCAGTCGCAAAAATGTATAATGAGCAAGCATCAAAACATGATAGTACAATGGCAACAGCTTTTGTTTTATTAAATATTGATTTTGAAAATGGTACGCCTTCGACAGCACTTGGCCCACAAATGGGAATGGAACCTACCAGTCTATCTAGAATTTTAAAGGCAATGGAAGAAAAAGGTGCTATATATAGAGAAAAAAATCCGGAAGATGGCAGAAGTGTACTCATAAAATTAACAGATTATGGTAAGGAAATGAGAAAGGTTTCAAGAGAGAGTGTGATCACTTTTAATGAAAAAGTAAGAGCACATGTTTCTGAAGAAAAAATAAATCACTTTTTTGAAGTAACCGAAAAAATAAATAAACTAATCGCTGAACGCTCAATATTTAGTACTATTGAGCGCAAAGCTGTATAAAATATAAATACAAATTTGTCAAATGAAAAAAAGATCAATTAAAAAAGTAGCAGTACTGGGTTCTGGTATTATGGGTTCAGGTATTGCTTGTCATTTTGCCAATATTGGGGTTGAAGTGTTATTATTAGATATTGTTCCTAGAGAACTAAATGAAAAAGAAAAAGCGCAAGGAAAAACATTAGAAGATGCTAGTGTGCGCAATCGATTAGTAAACGATAGCTTAAATGCTTCATTAAAATCGAAACCTTCACCTATATATAACACCAAATTTGCTTCGCGTATTACTACCGGTAATATGGAAGATGATATGCATAAGATTGCCGATGTAGATTGGATTATTGAAGTGGTCGTTGAACGATTGGACATTAAAAAGATAGTTTTTGAAAATGTAGAGAAATATAGAACTGTTGGAACTCTCGTAACTTCAAATACTTCGGGTATTCCTATCAAGTTTATGAACGAAGGAAGAAGCGAAGATTTTCAAAAACATTTTGCCGTTACACACTTTTTCAATCCACCAAGATATTTAAAATTGTTTGAAGTTGTTCCCGGTCCTAATTGCGATCAAGAAGTAACAGACTTTTTGCTAATGTATGGTGAAAAATTCTTAGGTAAAACCTCAGTATTAGCTAAAGATACTCCCGCCTTTATCGGAAATCGTATCGGTGTTTTTGGTATTATGAGCTTATTCCATATTGTAAAAGAAATGGGACTAACTGTTGAAGAAGTTGATAAATTAACAGGTCCGGTTATCGGACGTCCTAAATCTGCAACTTTTAGAACTTGTGATGTGGTCGGATTAGATACTTTGGTGCATACCGCCAATGGTGTCGCTGATAATTGCCCAGATGACGAAATGCACGATTCATTTGTAATTCCTGATTTTATCAATAAAATGATGGAAAACAAATGGCTAGGAAGTAAAACTAAACAGGGTTTTTATAAGAGAATCATAGATGAAAAAGGAAAGAAACAAATACATGCTTTAAATTTAGAAACCTTAGAATATAAAGTTGCTGAGCGACCAAAATTCGGAACCTTAGCAGCTACAAAAACTATTGATAAAGTAATTGATCGTTTTAAAGTATTAGTAAAAGGAAAAGATAAGGCGGGTGAATTTTATCGTAAAACATTTGCTGCATTATTTGCCTATGTTCAAAATAGAATTCCCGAAATTTCTGATGAATTATACAGAATTGATGATGCGTTAAAAGCTGGTTTTGGGTGGGAACATGGCCCCTTTCAAATTTGGGATGCTATTGGCGTAGAAGCCGGCATAGAATTAATGAAAGTAGAAGGACACAGTCCTAATGAATGGATAACCGAAATGCTAGCTAAAGGCAACACTTCTTTTTACACAGTTAAGGATGGTGCTAAATATTATTATGATATTCCAGCAAAAGCTGCTACAAAAATACCAGGTCAGGATGCTTTTATCATTTTAGATAATATTCGTGAAGCTACACAAGTATGGTCTAATGCTGATGCTTCTATTCAGCATCTTGGTGACGGCGTTTTAAATATTGAATTCCTTTCTAAAATGAATACCATTGGTGGTGGTGTTTTAGAAGCTATTAATAAAGGTATTGATTTAGCAGAACAAAAATATGAAGCTTTAATTCTAGGTAATCAAGCAGCAAACTTCTCTGTAGGAGCAAATTTAGCGATGGCATTTATGCTAGCTGTTGAACAGGAATATGATGAGCTATCAATGGCTACGAAAATGTTTCAAGATACCGTCATGCGATTGCGATATTCATCTTGTCCAACACTGATTACTCCTAGAGGAATGACCTTTGGTGGTGCTTGTGAAATGAGCATGCACGTTGACAAAGTGGTTGCTGCAGCCGAAACGTATACTGGTTTAGTTGAATTTGGTGTGGGAATTATTCCTGCAGGAGCAGGTACAAAAGAAATGACCAAAAGAGTTGCTGATATGTGGGCAAAAGACGATGTGAAACTGAATAAATTACGAGATGCATTTATAAATATTGCCATGGCAAAAGTAGGTACATCTGCTTATGAAGCTTTTGATTTAGGTTATTATCAACAAGGTAAAGATATCGTTGTTGTCAATGCTGACAGGCAAATTGCAACTGCTAAAAGACATGCAATTCAAATGTTAGAAGATGGGTATACACAACCAGCTCCACAAAAAGTGAAGGTATTAGGTCAACAAGCCTTAGGTATGTTCTTAGTGGGAACAGATAGCTTAGAAAAAGGACGTTATGCCTCAGAACATGACAAGAAAATTGCTAATAAATTGGGATATATTATGGCAGGTGGAGACATTTCTGAACCTCAATATGTTACCGAGCAATATGTATTAGATCTGGAACGTGAAGCTATACTTTCTTTACTTACTGAGCGTAAAACATTAGAAAGAATTGAGCATACATTGAAAACTGGAAAACCACTTAGAAATTAAATTCCCATCCTAGCCTTCCCTAAGAGAAGGAACTTTTATCGGAATTGAATAGTGATTAAATGAATAAAAAAATATAAATATAATCTTTAATAAAAATCCCCTTTCCTCTGGAAAGGGTTAGGGATAGGAATGAAAACAGCATATATAGTACAAGGATTTAGAACAGCAGTCGGTAAAGCTCCTAGGGGTGTGTTCAGGTTTAAACGCCCTGATGAATTAGCTGCTGAAACGATTGAGCATTTGTTAAAACAAGTGCCTCAATTAGATAAAAAACGTATCGACGATGTTATTGTTGGTAATGCAATGCCTGAGGCAGAACAAGGCTTGAATATTGGGAGACTTATTTCTTTAATGGGATTAAAAATTGAAGATGTACCAGGCATGACTGTTAACAGATATTGCGCTTCAGGATTAGAAACAATTAGTATTGGTGTAGCGAAAATACAATCTGGAATGGCAAATTGTATCATTGCTGGAGGTGTAGAAAGTATGAGTTATATTCCAATGGGCGGTTATAGAGCGGTACCAAATTATGAAGTCGCTAAACAAGGGCATGAAGATTATTATTGGGGAATGGGATTAACAGCAGAAGCAGTAGCACAACAATATAAAGTGTCTAGAGAAGATCAAGATGAATTCTCATTCAACTCTCATATGAAATCTTTAAAAGCGCAGGAAAATAACACATTTAAGGATGATATTGTTCCTATTTCTATAGAACAAATATTTGTTGACGAAAATAATAAAAAACAAACAAAATCTTATACTGTTGCTGCCGATGAAGGCCCACGAAAAGGAACGTCAAAAGAAGCGTTGGCTAAATTGCGTCCAGTTTTTGCAGCTGGTGGAAGTGTAACAGCCGGTAACTCGTCACAAATGAGCGACGGTGCAGCCTTTGTATTGATTATGAATGAGGAAATGGTAAAAGAATTAAACCTTGAACCCATTGCAAGAATGGTATCTTATACAGCTGTAGGCGTAGAGCCAAGAATCATGGGTATTGGTCCGATAAAAGCGGTACCGAAAGCTTTAGAACAAGCGGGTCTCAAATTAAATGACATTGATCTTTTCGAATTAAACGAAGCTTTTGCTTCGCAATCACTAGCAGTTATTCGAGAGTTAGGATTAAATCAAGATATTGTAAATGTCAACGGAGGTGCAATTTCTCTTGGACATCCACTAGGTTGTACCGGTGCAAAATTATCAGTACAATTATTTAATGAGATGCGTCGTAGAAAAAATAAATACGGAGTCGTAACCATGTGTGTAGGTACCGGTCAAGGTGCTGCTGGGGTGTATGAGTTCCTTTCTTAATTTTAAAATAAAAAACAATGAATACAGAAACAACAAACAAAGACTTATTAAGAGGTGGTCAATTCCTTGTTAAAGAAATAGACTGTGAAGATATATTTACTCCTGAAGATTTTTCTGAGGAGCAACGAATGATGAGAGATTCTGTTAAAGAATTTGTAGATAGAGAAATTTGGCCGAACAAAGCACGTTTTGAACAAAAAGACTACGCCTTAACCGAAGAAAGTATGCGTAAAGCAGGTGAACTTGGGTTTTTAAGCGTTGCTGTGCCCGAAGAATATGACGGAATGGGAATGGGCTTTGTAGATACCATGTTGGTTTGTGATTATATTTCAGGAGCAACTGGTTCTTTCAGTACAGCTTTTGGTGCTCATACAGGAATTGGAACTATGCCTATTACTTTGTATGGAACTGAAGAGCAAAAGAAAAAATATGTACCAAAATTGGCTTCAGGAGAATGGTTTGGTGCCTATTGTTTAACTGAGCCGAGTGCCGGTAGTGATGCTAACTCAGGTAAAACAAAAGCAATATTATCTGATGATGGTAAATACTATAGTATTACAGGTCAGAAAATGTGGATTTCTAATGCAGGCTTTTGTAATCTAATGATCGTATTTGCCCGTATTGAAGATGATAAATATATTACCGGATTTATTGTAGAAAATGATTCGAGTAACGGAATCACCATGGGTGAAGAAGAGCATAAATTAGGTATTCGCGCCTCTTCTACTCGTCAAGTATTTTTTAATGAAACGAAAGTACCAGTTGAAAATATGTTATCTACTAGAGGTAACGGATTCAAAATTGCCATGAATTCTTTAAATGTTGGTAGAATTAAATTGGCTGCTGCCTGTTTAGATGCGCAACGTAGAGTAATTTCAGAATCAATAAAATATGCGAATGAACGTGTTCAATTTAAAACTCCTATAGCTAAATTTGGGGCTATCCGTCAAAAAATTGCTGAAATGGCTACCAACTGTTGGGTTGGAGAAACTGCAAGTTACAGAGCGGCAAAAAATATTGAAGACAGAATTACACTTCGTCAAAACAACGGAAAAGACACACATCAGGAAGCCGAATTAAAAGGTGTTGAAGAATATGCAATTGAATGTTCTATTTTGAAGGTTGCCGTTTCAGAATATACTCAACAGTGTACTGATGAAGGTATTCAGATATTTGGTGGTATGGGCTTTTCTGAAGAAACACCTATAGAATCAGCTTGGAGAGATGCACGTATTGCTAGAATTTATGAAGGAACAAACGAAATTAACAGAATGCTAAGTATTGGGATGTTAATTAAAAAAGCAATGAAAGGGCATGTTGATCTACTAGGTCCTGCGAAAGCGGTAGCTAGTGAATTAACAGGTATTCCTTCATTTGAAAAACCAGACTATTCAGTTTTATTTGCTGAAGAAAAACAAATTATTAAAAATCTTAAAAAATTGTTTTTAATGGTTTCTGGTGCTGCATTGCAGAAGTATGGTGAAAAAATTGAAGAACATCAGCAATTAATGTTAGCGGCTTCTAATATTTTGATTCAAATATATATGGCTGAAAGCGCTATTTTACGTGCTGAAAAAATGGCTAATAAAGATGGTGAAGACAAGGTAAAAGAGCAAATTGCCATGGCAAAATTAAACTTATTTCATGCCATTGATGTTATAGAAACTGCTGGTAAGCACTCTATTATATCTTTTACAGAAGGTGATGAACAACGTATGATGCTAATGGGTTTAAAACGGTATATCAAATACGTTAATATGCCTAATATTATCCAGTTAAGAAATATTATTGCCGATAAGGTAACAGCTGAAAACAGTTATTGTTTTTAAATGAATTTAATCATTTAAAAATGAAGTTTAGTGGAATTTGAAGAACCGTAACAAAATTTGTTACGGTTTTTTTATGCTAAAAATGGTTTATTTATTTCGGACATATACCAATTTATATCGTTTATTAGTTTGATCTCTTTGTTCAATTTCAAACTTGTCTAATGATCTGAATAAACGTGTCAATTTATCAAATCCGAAATTTCTTGAGTCGAAATTTGGTTGTTTTTTAAGAATCAAAGATCCCACATCTCCTAAAAAAGCCCATCCGTCTTCATCTGCAGCATCTGTTACAGAATGCCTGAGTAATCTCATTATTTTAGGCGTGATCTTATCAAAACTCGCTTTTTTCAACTCACTTTTACCATCCTGTTTTTCGTCGAAAGTTTCCAAAATTTCTAGGTAAATGAACTTATCACATGCTACGATAAATGGATCGGGTGTTTTCTTTTCACCTATTCCATATACCTTCATTCCTGCTTCCCTTAATCTTGTAGCTAGTTTTGTAAAATCACTATCCGACGAGACTAGACAAAAACCATCAACATTCTTTGAATATAGAACATCCATAGCGTCAATGATCATCGCTGAATCAGTTGCGTTTTTACCAACTGTATAACTATATTGCTGGATGGGACTTATAGCATTTTCAAGCAAGACATTCTTCCATTTTGTCAAATGCGGCTTGGTCCAATCTCCATAAATACGTTTTATAGTTGGTGTACCATACTTGGTAATTTCCTCCATCATCTCTTTAATATACTTTGAAGGTATATTATCACCATCAATTAAAACTGCTAATTTTATATCTCTTATCATAATTTTATAAAGATATAGCTATTCTCTCAACTTACCTTGTAAAACACTAACTTTAGAATTAAAAGGATTCCCCGATGCTCTTCGTAATAGTACTACTTGCCCAGTATGCCAAATTGCATCGGCTAATGGTCCATTTAAATTATTCCAGAAGGGATATTCAGTCATACCCTTTTTACTTTTAAAAATTATTTTGAAGCTTTCTATCTCATTAGCACTAGCAACCTTAAAAATTTCACTGGCGTTTTTAATATTTTCTAATGTTATTTTACGTTTCTCTAGATAAGTCTGCTCTCGGGGTTTAATTGTAAAATCATTAGCTTTTTTCTGAGCCGCATTCAAAATTACTTTCGATAATCCGTAAATATGATCAATGGTTTCAAAAGTTGTCCTAGCCGAATCATTAGGTTTATAAAGTAAATCAACATCACGTAATCCTTCAGTTGCCCAATAATAACGAAAACCTAAACCATCTATTACTCTTGCAGCAACAGTACCTGCCGTAATTCTTTCAGGATAATCAGGTATTTGATAATAAGGCAAATCATCTGTTTTGACATTTTGTGCTTTGATAGTTATTGAAGTAAAAAAAAGAAATAAAAAAAATAATGTAAAAATTCTCATAATTGTATTCATTTTAATAAATCCTAAATATACTATCAAAATTTGTAAATTGCCTCTAGTATTTATTCAAATTATATGGCATGTCAGATAAGTCTGAAATTTATTTTATAAATCACATCGAATGGCGGTCTTGGTTGTCTATAAATCATGACACCTCTAATGGCATATATCTTATTCTATATAAAGTAGAAAGCAAGAAACCAAGTATGCGTTGGGAAGAAGCTGTACAGGTAGCATTATGTTTTGGATGGATTGATTCTACTGTGAAAAGATTAGACCATGAACGGAGGCGCCAATATTTTTGTCCAAGAAATCCGAAAAGCCCTTGGAGTAAATTAAACAAAACCTATATAGAAAATTTAATTACAAAAAAGCTAATGCATCAAAGCGGTTTGATAAAAATTGAAGATGCTAAACAAGATGGCTCGTGGAAAGCACTAGATGATGTTGAGAACTTAGTGATTCCTGAAGATTTACAAACAGCATTTAATAACAATAATATTGCTTTTAAAAACTATCAAACTTTTGCACCTAGCTATAGAAAAAGTTACTTATATTGGTTAAATCAAGCAAAACGAGAACAAACTAGGCTAAATAGGATAGAACAAATTATTCAATTATGTTCAGAAAACATAAAACACAGACAGTAATTGTTGATAAATAAGCAACACTAAAATCCTACAAAACCATTCTATTTATTTTATATTTGTCTAACCCAATTCAATAAAATAATTTTTATGAAAAATTATACTGTTTTATTATTAGCATTCTTTTTTGTGGTTATTACGGCTGCTCAAGATCGGAAATTAGAACCTGTATCCGCTATAACAACAAAACATACTGTCACTATTAAAAATAAGTTGATTCCCTATTCGGCTACTGCCGGAACGCAACCTGTTTGGGATAAAGACGGTAAAACGATAGCTTCATTATTTTACACATACTACAAACGTTCTGATATTAAAAATGACGCAACCAGACCGTTAATTATTTCATTTAACGGTGGTCCAGGATCTGCTTCAGTTTGGATGCACGTTGCTTATACCGGTCCAAAAATATTGAATATTGACGATGAAGGTTATCCTGTACAACCGTATGGTATTAGAGAAAATCCGTATTCTGTTTTAGACGTTGCAGATATCGTATTTATCAATCCAGTTAATACAGGATATTCAAGAATTATCAATTCAGACAAAGATAAAAAAGTTGATCGCAAACAGTTTTTCGGAATCAATGCTGATATAAAATATTTAGCTGAATGGGTAAATACTTTTGTTACTAAGAATAATAGATGGAGATCTCCAAAATATTTAATTGGCGAAAGCTATGGAGGCACACGTGTTTCTGGTCTAGCATTAGAATTACAAAATAGACAATGGATGTATTTAAACGGTGTCATATTGGTTTCACCGGCAGATTATAAAGTACTTAGAACTGGCGGACCTGTTTCATCAGCCTTAAACTTACCCTATTTCACTGCGGCAGCATGGTATCAAAAAGCATTATCAAATGATTTACAACAAAAAGACCTGTTAGAAATTTTACCTGAAGTAGAAAAATATACTATTGAAGAAGTTATCCCTGCACTCACCAAAGGTGGTTTTTTAAATGCTACAAAAAAGAAAGAAGTAGCCGCTAAAATGTCTTACTATTCAGGTTTATCTGAAAAAGCAATTTTACAGAATAACTTAGATGTGCCCACTTCATTTTTCTGGAAAGAATTAAAACGTGATAAAGGATTTACCATCGGCCGATTAGATTCTCGTTATTTAGGTATCGACAAAAAAGATGCCGGTACGCGACCAGATTATAGTGCAGAACTTACTTCATGGTTACATTCTTTTACTCCTGCAATTAATTATTACATTAGAGAACATTTGAACTATAAAACAGATATTAAATACAATATGTTCGGCGATGTGCATCCTTGGGATAATCGTAAAGACAATACAAGAGATAATTTACGTCAAGCTATGGCGCAAAATCCATATTTAAATGTACTATTTCAATCTGGTTATTACGATGGTGCCACCACCTATTTTAATGCAAAATACACGATGTGGCAAATTGACCCTAGCGGAAAATTAAAAGATCGTTTAAACTTTAAAGGTTATAGAAGTGGTCATATGATGTATTTACGACATGAAGATTTGGCAGCTGCTAATGAACACTTAAGAGAATTCATTAAAAAAACTATCCCAATTACTAAAGGGACTAAAAAAGGTACATCTGCCAAGTATTAATATTTATGAGAAGAAAATTATTTCTAATTGCTTTTTTAACGACAGCATATATCTATAGTCAACCTGCTACAGAAGTGTATCTTTTTGATCTTATACAAAATGATAGCGTTTTTACTGTTGACAATCCCATAAACATTTCGAAAAATAAAGGGTATGATAATCAGCCTTCATTTTTGAATGATGGAACCGGCGTACTATTCTCTGCAACAAGAGATGGTCAGACTGATGTTGTTTTGTATAATCTTGAAAATCAAACAAAAGCCTGGCTTACCAATACTTCTGGCAATGAATATTCCCCAATTCAAACTCCTTATGGAAAGCAATTTACAGCTATACTTTTAGAAAAGGATGAAACTCAATTATTATGGATGTATCCTTTTAGTAGACGAAAGCCAAAAGTATTAATTGAAAATTTAAAAGTAGGTTATCATGCCTGGTATGATAAAAGAATGGTGGTTGTTTTTGTTCTTGGCGATCCTTCATCGCTAGAAGTTTCTAATTTAAAATACAAAATTAAGTATCCTATTGATAAAAATATTGGTAGATCTATCCATAAAATTCCCGAAACAGATTTAATCAGTTATATCAGTCTTGAAGAAGATGAACCTGAAATTTACTCAATCAATCCTATTAATAGCGAGAAGAAATATATTACTGATGCGTTGGAAGATTCGCAGGATATGGTTTGGACTCAAGACGGAACCATTATTATGGGAAAAGAAAATAAATTGTACAAATTAAAACCAGAAATTGACTCAGAATGGATAGAATTTGCCTCTTTGGAATCTTTTAAGCTAAACGGAATTACGAGGTTGGCCATTAGTCCATTAGGAGACAAAATTGCGATTGTAGTTGATGAAAATACTGAGAAAAAAGAATAGATCTACACTAATTTGGCAAAATCAACCGCTAGCTCAGCTGCTAATTTTGCATTGCTATATACCAATTGAATATTAGCATCTAAACTTTTACCACCTGTCAATTCTTTAACTTTAGCCAATAAAAAAGGCGTGCTTTCTTTCCCTTTTATTCCTTTTTGATCTAATTCATTAATAGCATTATTTATAACCTCATTAATTTGATCATAATCTAATTGATATTCAGATGGAATCGGATTTGCAACCACAATACCTCCTTTTAAATCCATACTCCATTTGGCATGTAAAAAGTTAGCTATTTCTTTCGTTGAGTCTAATTGATAATCTACTTCAAATCCGCTTTTTTGAGTGTAAAAAGCGGGCAGTTCTTTGGTTTTATAACCTATTACAGGAACACCTTGTGTCTCTAAATATTCTAGCGTTAAACCCAAATCTAAAATTGATTTAATCCCTGCACAAACGACAGCAACATTGGTATTTGCTAATTCTTGTAAATCAGCTGAAATATCAAATGATGTCTCTGCTCCCCTATGTACGCCACCAATGCCGCCAGTGGCAAAAACCTTAATACCTGCCATATTTGCAGCAATCATAGTAGAAGCAACTGTAGTAGCGCCATCTACTTTTTTAGAAATTAAATACGGAATGTCACGCCTGCTAGCTTTGACAATTTTTTGACCAGCTTTTCCTAAATACTCAATTTCATCTTTAGCTAAACCTACTTTAAATTTTCCATCGATAATGGCAATGGTTGCTGGAATTGCTCCATAAGACCTCACAATTTCTTCTACATTAATTGCCGTTTCCATATTTTGAGGATATGGCATTCCATGAGAAATAATTGTAGATTCTAAGGCAACAACTGGAGCGTTAATTCTTAAAGCCTTTTCAATAATTGGGTTTATTTTAATGTATTTAGAAATCATTTTAATAAGTCTAAAACCATTTGTTCTGAGATGTCTGGATGTACTGCATTTTTATGTTGTATTGTAATCTGTGCACATGCCGAACCAAATTTTGCAGTGTCATATAATTCTAATTTCTTAATTTCACCATATAACACTCCAGCCATAAAAGCATCGCCCGCCCCATTTGTATTTACAGGTGAAATAATATTGTTTTTTGAAATAAATATTTCATTTTCATCACCACAAGCAACACCATCACTTCCAAGTGTTATAAACACTTTTTTTACACCTATTTTTAAAAAATGTTCAACAATTCTTTCGTAGTCACTCTCGTATTCAATTTTAATATCACTTAACAATTCTGCTTCTAAAGAATTACATTTTAAAATATGCAATCTGTCAAGAATGGGCTTCGCTTTTAAGGCCTTTTTAGCAGTAACCGCTTCTAAAGCAAAACGTGTATTGGGCAATTTTTCAGTAACCAATTCTAAAATTGATGTTGGCAAATTCGTTTCCAACACACAATAATCATTTTGAGCAATAATATCTAGTTTATCCAATACAAAAGTATCAGGAATATCATCGTAGATATCCATTGCTGCTAAACCCAATGCCAAATCATTAAAACGATCCATTATTGCTACATATAAAGGTGTAACACAATCTTTTTTGGTTAAAGAATGTTTAATAGAAATATTTAAATCATTACATGAATCAATCAATGTTTTTGAAAATTCATCCGTTGCAAAAACACTTAGAAATTCAACATCAAAATCTAAACGCTTTAAATTTTCAGCTATATTTCTACCAACGCCGCCAAGTATTCGTTCTATAGTACCGGTATTAGAATCTTCAAATATTAACTTTTCTTTTGAAAAACCAATCAAATCAATAATAGAAGCGCCAAGTATTGTAATTTTAGGAGTATCTGCCATTTTAAGTATAAAACTTTCTTAAATTTAAGTAATTTTACATGATAAACAAATACATATGCAAAAATTTCAATCTATATTCAAAATTGATAAGCCAATTATTGGCATGATCCATCTAAAGGCACTCCCAGGAACTCCAAAATTCAATAATAATATAAATGAGATTATAGATACTGCCTTGCATGAAACTGAAATCTATAAAAGCGCAGGTATTGATGCTCTAGCGATAGAAAACATGCATGATGTACCTTATTTAAAAAATAATGTAGGCCATGAAATAAGTTCTATTATGAGTATTATTGGGTCTGAAGTAAAAAAATTAAGCGGCTTACCTTGTGGTATTCAAGTGTTATCTTCAGCTAATAAAGCTGCAATAGCTATTGCTAAAAATGCGAATTTAGATTTTATTAGAGCCGAAGGTTTTGTTTTCGGACATGTAGCCGATGAAGGATATATCGATGCCAATGCAGGAGAACTACTTCGTTATAGAAAGAAAATTGACGCAGATCATATTGCTGTCTTTACTGATATAAAAAAGAAGCACAGTTCTCATACGATTACTACAGATGTTTCTATTGTAGAAACTGCAAAAGCAGCGGAATACTTTTTAAGTGATGGATTAATTATTACTGGAATTAGCACTGGAGAATCTGCAAATATGAATGAAATCAACGCTATAAAAAACGCTTGTAAAATCCCTGTAATTGTTGGCTCAGGTGTGACAATCGATAATGTAACTCAGTACCTTTCTAATAGTGATGCTCTTATAATAGGCTCCTATTTTAAAAAAGAAGGATTTTGGGAAAATGCATTAGACTACGATAAGATTGCAACCCTCATGACTAAAGTTAATTCACTTAGAGCATAGCTGGAAAATTTTAGTATATTTACTTTTATCTATGATAGAATTCATTTTAAATAATACTCACATCAAAACTGATGAAAATACTGGCGTAACATTGCTAGATTTTATTAGAGAAAATCAACAATTAAAAGGCACAAAAATTGGTTGTAGAGAAGGAGATTGCGGTGCATGTACAGTGTTAGTTGGTACACTTCAAAATGATAAAACCATCAGCTATCAAAGTATTACATCCTGTATTTCGCCTTTAGGTAATGCGCAAGGCAAACATATTGTAACAGTTGACGGTACTAATTTAGTCAATCAACTAACTGCTTCGCAACAAGCAATGACAGATAATTATGCTACGCAATGTGGATTTTGTACTCCCGGTTTTGTAATCTCACTTACCGGATTGGCATTAAAAAACTCCTTTATTTCTTATGAAGATGGCCTCAATGCTATTAGCGGAAATATTTGTAGATGTACAGGATATAAGTCTATTGAAAAAGCAACGAAACAAGTTATTAATTTATTAGAAGGAAAAGACACAGTCGACCCCGTTCAATGGTTAATTGACAATCAATTTATTCCTGAATATTTCGCTAGCATTCCCGAAAGGCTCTCTAAAGTAAAATCTTCAAACAATACAATTAAAAACTCAAATCGTGTAGCTGGTGGCACAGATCTATATGTACGACATGCCGATACATTAGCAGAAGATAACGTTAACCTTTTAATTTCCAACCCTGAGCTTAATGGTATTTCTTTTTATAAAAACAACTGCTTAATCGGTGCGGCTACGACTGTTACAGATATAATGTATAACAATTCAATGCAAGCCTATCTTCCTGACATACAAGCCTATCTAAAATTGGTGTCTTCTGAGCAGATCAGAAATATGGCCACCATAGCCGGAAACTTTGTAAATGCTTCTCCTATAGGCGATATGACCATCTTATTTTTGGCGCTAAATTGTAATATTACTATTAAAAATAATGACGAAAAACTCAGAACAATAGCATTAAAAGATTTTTACACGTCGTACAAAGTTTTTGATCTACAAGAAGATGAAGTTATTGTAAATATCGCTTTTGCTGTGCCTGATAGTTCACATCATTTTAATTTTGAAAAAGTAAGTAAACGAACACATCTAGATATTGCAAGTGTCAACGCTGCAATCAATATTAAAACCAATGGTAAAATAATTGAAAATGTTCATCTGGCTGTTGGCGGCGTTGCTCCTATTCCGAAATACTTACATAAAACTGCGGCATTCTTAAAACATAAAGAAATAAATATTGAAGTACTCAAAGAAGCAAATGTAGTAATGCAAGAAGAGATTGCACCAATTAGTGATGTGAGAGGCTCAAGTGCATATAAACGATTGCTAGCTAGACAATTATTCTTTGCTCATTTCACCAAGCTGTTTCCTAAAAAAATAAATTTAACCGAACTTGTGGCCTAATGAATAGTATAAAAAACATCGATTCTTTTGGGCATGTAAGAGGTGAATCTCTCTTTGTAGACGATATTATTGTCCAACAAAATACACTTTGCGGATTGGTTTTTGATTCTCCTAAAGCACATGGAAAAATTATAAAATTAGACATCGCTAAAGCGGAAGCAGTAGAAGGTGTCATTAAAATTTTTACCTACAAAGATATTCCCGGAGAAAATCAAATCGGAGGCATCATCCTTGATGAACCATTATTGGCAGAAGAGGAAGTTCATTTTATAGGACAACCAATTGCTTTTATCATTGCAACTTCAGATAGCATAGCTAAAAAAGCGAGAGCATTGATTGAAATTGAGATTGAGGAACTCCCGGTAATAACTGGAGCGAAAGAAGCTGCTGCCAACAAACAATTGATAGGTTCTCCAAGAACATTTAAGTTAGGAAATACTAGCAAAGCTTTTGATAATTGTGATTATGTTTTTGAGGATGAAGTATTTACTAACGGACAAGAACATTTATATTTAGAGACCCAAGGTGCTTATGCAGTACCAATGGAAAACGGCAGTATTAAAGTTACCTCTTCCACTCAAGGACCAACTCAAGTTCAAAAAGCAACTGCTAAAGTTCTAGGTATTGGTATGCATAAAATTGAAGTAGATGTAATTCGTCTTGGAGGTGGTTTTGGAGGAAAAGAAGACCAAGCAACTCCTTGGGCAGCATTGACAGCTTTGGCTACATTTGTTCTGAAAAAACCAGTAAAATTGATATTGAATCGTCATGATGATCTGCGGATGACAGGCAAACGTCATCCTTATGAAAGTAATTTCAAAATAGGATTATCAAAAGACCTAAAAATTATTGCTTTTGAAGCCGACTTTTATCAAAATGCCGGTGCTGCCGCAGATCTTTCTCCAGCTGTAGCCGAAAGGACCTTATTTCACGCAACAAATAGTTATTTTGTAGAAAATGTAAAAACGTCGGTGTATAGTTGTAGAACAAATTTACCTCCGAATACAGCATTTAGAGGATTTGGTGGTCCGCAAGGAATGTTTGTAATTGAAGCTGCTATTGCAAAAGCTGCAAACGAAATTGGGGTAAGCTCAAAAGAAATTCAAGAAGCAAACTTATTACAAGAAAATGATGAACTCTCGTTCGGGCAGATTATGACTCAGACAGAAGCCATAAACTCTTGGAAAGCTGCACTTCAAAATTTTAACTATAAAAAGATAGTCAAACAAGTTGATGATTTTAATAAAAAAAACAGCGACTATAAAAAAGGTATTGCACTAATGCCTATTTGTTTTGGTATTTCATTTACAAATACCCCAATGAATCATGCCAGAGCATTGGTTCATGTATATCAAGATGGCACGGTAGGGATAAGTACGGGCGCGGTTGAAATGGGACAAGGAGTCAATACAAAAATGTTACAAATTGCAGCGCAAACATTTGCAATTGCAGCTGATAAAGTCAAACTAGAAACTACCAATACTACACGCGTTGCAAATACTTCACCAAGCGCTGCCAGCGCTACTGCGGATCTCAATGGCAAGGCATTATTAAAAGCTTGTCTATCAATTGCCGGAAGATTAAAAGTAGTTGCTGCTGAAGATCTTAAAGTCAATGAAGAAGAAGTTTCTTTTCAAAACGAATTGGTATATGTTAATGAAAAAAAATCAGAACTTACGTGGAAAGCATTGATCTCTAAAGCAATGTTAGCAAGAATTGCACTATCAGAAAAGGCACACTATGCTACCCCTGAAATTTATTTTGATAAAACTATAGAAAAAGGTCATCCGTTTGCCTATCATGTTTATGGAACTGCAATTATTACAACAACTGTAGACTGTACAAGAGGCACTTATACTTTTAACGCTATAAAAATTGTCCACGATTACGGGAAAAGTATGAATGAAGGTATAGATCTCGGTCAGGTTGAAGGCGCTTTAGCTCAAGGTATCGGCTGGATGACTATGGAAGAAATTTCTTATGACAAAAAAGGTAAGTTATTATCGAATGCACTTTCAACATATAAAGTACCCGATATTTTTTCGGTAGCTGATGATATTGAAGTAATTCCGTTAGAAACTACCGGAAATGAAATGGCAATTTTAAAATCAAAAGCTGTAGGTGAGCCACCATTAATGTATGGCATTGGAGCATATTTTGCTATTCAAAATGCTATCAAAGCATTCAATCCTGATTACAAACTTAAGTTTCATGCACCAATGACTCCTGAAAAAGTCTTAATGAGTCTATATCAATAATAAATTTGATGACCGATTTTTTGATATATAGCAATAGATGTTGGATTGATGAGCAGTTCATAGAAGCAACTTTACACATCTGTAAAGGTAAAATTCTTGAAATATATCCTAAAAAATATTACCAAGATAATCTTGAATTCTTAGACTACTATGACTCAATTATTATGCCCGGTATTATCGATGCCCATGTTCATATTAATGAACCGGGCAGAACTGATTGGGAAGGCTTTGATTCTGCTACAAAAGCTGCGGCACTAGGAGGTGTCACAACATTAATAGAAATGCCTTTAAATGCCGATCCTGTTACAACTAATGTAGAAGCATTTGAAATAAAAAAGCATGCTACAAAAGGCAAATTACATGTTAATTGTGGGTTTTATGGTGGTGTGATTCCAGGCAACGAAGAAGATATTGAACCTTTGATCAAAGCCGGAGTATTTGGTATTAAAGGATTTTTAACACATTCAGGTATTGATGAATTTCCCAATGTAACGAAAGATGATTTAGAAAAAATTGCTCCAATTTTAGCTAAAAATGACGTACCCTTACTATTACACTGCGAGTTTGGGGAGGAAAAAAACATTCCGCAGGTTAAACCAAAAAGCTATAGAGCATATTTAGCATCAAGACCCACGGAATGGGAATTAAATGCACTTAAGATAACGCAGGATATTCAAGAAAAGTATAGCCTCAAAGCACATATTGTACACCTATCGGAAGCAAAAGGCTTACAATCAATAAATTATCGAAAAAAATATACTAAAAAATTAACTGTAGAAACTTGTCCTCATTACCTTTATTTCAATGCTGAGGATATACCGGACGCCTCCCCAATATACAAATGTGCACCTCCAATAAGAGAAAAAGAAAATAATGACGCCTTATGGGAAGGATTATTAAATAATGAGTTTGATTTTTTAGCTTCTGACCATTCTCCTGCTCCACCCGAAATAAAAAAGTTAGAAGAAGGTGACCTTTTTAAAGCGTGGGGTGGTATAGCCGGTTTACAATTTACCTTACCTGTAGTTTGGACTGCTGGCCAGAAAAAAGGGCTGACCTTAGAAAAACTAATTCCGTTATTGACTGTAAATCCGGCTAAATTTTTAGGCCTTGACCATAAAAAAGGGCAACTAAAAAAAGGTTATGATGCCGATATAACAATTTGGAATGATGACGAAGAATTCACCGTATCTGAAAGTATTATTGCACACAGACACAAGGCAACGCCATATATGAATCATGTCTTAAAAGGTAAAATAATTCATACATTTGTGAATGGTGTTCAGGCTGTAAAAAATGAAGAATTAAGCACACTGAATATGGGTAAATTATTATTAAAAACTAATTGAAACTTGGAACATAACTTATTAAAATATATTGATTTAGCATCTGATAAAATTGGTGGAAAAGTTATCTATACTACCGATGATTTTTTTGCAGAAAAAGAAAATTTGATCAAAGAAGGTAGAGGTATTTTTATACCGGATAAATATACAGATCATGGTAAATGGATGGACGGATGGGAATCACGAAGAAAGAGAACTCCCGGTCATGACTGGGCAATACTAAAATTAGGTGTAGAAGGCACTATTAAAGGTTTTGATATTGACACGAATCATTTTTTAGGAAATCACCCTCCTTTTGCCTCCGTAGAAGCTATCCATTTGACTGACGATATATCAGATTGGAGCAAAGCTGATCAACTGGACTGGGAAGAAATTTTAGAAAAATCTCCACTAGATCCGGGAAGTCAACATTTTTTTGAAATTTCGGCTGATAAAGTTTATACACATGTACGTTTACATATTTATCCAGATGGTGGTGTAGCACGATTTAGAGTATATGGTGAAGTATTTAAAGATTGGAAATCTGTCAATGAAGATGAATTAATAGATCTTGCATTAGCAACCAATTGTGGAAAAGCGTTATCATGTAATGATATGTTCTTTAGTGCTATGGATAATTTGATCTCTCCCACAAAAGGTAAAGATATGGGAGATGGTTGGGAGACCAAACGTAACAGAACTCCAAATAATGAAGATTGGGTAGTACTACGATTAGGCCATCAAGGAATTGTAAAAAAAATAATTGTTGACACTCTTCATTTTAAAGGAAATTACCCGGATAGTTGTGCCATAGATGCTTGCAGTAGCCAGAAAGATGAAGATGTTTTGAATGAGAATGTTAAGTGGCAACCACTACTTCAACAACAAAAATTAGAGGCACATCGAGCACATACTTTTGACAATAATGCTATCGAAAAACATGAACCAATTTCACATATTAAATTAAAAATTTATCCTGATGGCGGAATCAGCAGATTGCGAATTTTAGGTACAATTAAAAGCTAACATATGATAGGAATAATTGCACTAATTAGTTGGTTTATACTATTGTTGATAGTTATTAAATTTACGTATACGCTACATCACAAAATGAAAAAAGCGAAGGCTGATGAAGATGATACTACCAAATTAAAGATTGCCAGACAACAAAATATAGTATATACGCTTGTTGTTACTTTTAGTATACTTGGTGCACTCATTATCTATTTTTTCTTTGTAAAAAACACTATTTACGAAAGTCATTTTTTTGAATGGATGAATCTAATCATCCGTTGGATGCATATCACTTTTGGAATTGCTTGGATAGGTGCTTCTTTTTATTTTGTTTTTCTAGAAAATGCCTTAAATAGAACCAATAATGTTCGTGATGAATTGGCAGGAAACCTTTGGGCTGTTCATGGTGGCGGATTCTATTATTTGGAAAAATATAAATTAGCGCCAAAAAAAATACCTAAAGACCTACATTGGTTTAAATATGAGGCTTATTTTACCTGGCTATCTGGATTCAGTTTACTAATTGTTGTCTACTATTTCAATGCAAAATCATACCTAATAGACACAGAAGTTTTAGACATCAACGCTGCTAGTGCAATAAGTATTAGTATTACTTCTTTAATAATTGGATGGGTAGCATATGACCAAATGTGTAAGAAACTAATTGCAAATAAGTTGGTTTTTACAATTGCGATGACTGTGTTTTTAGTCTTTTTTGCCTGGTTTTACAGTCAAGTATTTAGCGGTAGAGCAGCTTATATTCATTTTGGTGCATTACTCGGTACCTTAATGGCTGCTAACGTATTTTATATTATTATTCCCGGGCAAAAAAGAATGGTGAAAGCTGCGCAAAAAGGAATATCTCCAAATCCTGAAGATGGTAAGGCGGCATTTATCAGATCGTATTCTAACAACTATTTTACGTTGCCGGTTCTATTTGTAATGATCAGTAATCATTTTCCAAGTACATTTGGCAATACATATCAATGGATCGTTTTAATAGCAATTACATTAGGTAGTGCAGGTATTAAACATTATTTGAATGCACGTGAAAAAGAACAACTTTCCATCTGGGTTTTACCCATATCGATACTGCTATTGCTTTCGGTTGCTTTTGTGACCTCACCTACTCCTAAAATAGATGGTTGTGAAGAAGAAGTAACATTTACACAAGTACATACCGTTATTCAGAATAGATGTGTATCTTGTCATTCAGCAACACCGACAGATAAGGTTTGGAAAGTAGCTCCAAACGGAGTTAAATATGATACCCAAGAACAAATACTAAATTTAAAAGATAAAATATTCCAACGGGTAGTTGTAAGTAAAGACATGCCATTTGCCAATCAAACTGGTATGACAGAAGAAGAACGTGAAATTATTGAATGTTGGATCAATCAAAATGCTAAAGAATAGATTTAAATAAACTTCAAATTGATAAATTTCATTGCGAATTAAATTCGTTTTAATATGATGTATATTTGGTTTGAAGCTAGAAGACGGAAGACAGGAGAAATATTACTTCGTGCTTTAGTCTCCAAACTTCAGACCCAAAAAACAATTTTAAAAGCTAAATGTGGATAATTTGAGCTATTCTTTTTAAACCAATATGAATATGACCTTAAACGAATTTAATAAGCTATCTAACCAAGAAGCTACCGCTGAACTTGAAAAATGCTGTGTTTCTAAATGTTGGATACAGCATATGGTAGAAAATATGCCATTCGCTTCAGCGGATGAATTAATCCTTAAAACCACAGCTATTTGGTATGATCAATGTAGAGAATTGGACTGGCAAGCTGCTTTTGAAGGACATCCTAAAATTGGTGATATTACTAGTCTAAAGGAAAAATATTCAACTACTAAAAATTGGGCAAGCAATGAACAATCGAATATCGCTGGAGCGGATGAAAAAATAGTAAATGCATTAGCAAAAGCCAATGATAATTATTTGAATAAATTCGGATATATTTTTATTGTAAGTGCTAGCGGAAAATCAGCCAAAGCGATGTTGCGTATTATTAATGCCCGGCTAGATAATACTAAAGAAGATGAATTGCATGTTGCCATGGGTGAACAACATAAAATAACGGTAATCAGATTAGCGAAATTAATTGACGATTTAGAAACTGAAGCCGATTTACGAAGTCATATTACAACACATGTATTGGATACTACAACGGGGATTCCCGGAAAAGGCATGCAGATTACTTTGAATAAAATTAAGGACAGTATTTCAAAACCAATTACTGTTGGTGTTACTGATAATGACGGGAGAATAGCCGATTTATTACCTCCTGGCAAAAGCTTAGAAGCCGGTACATATCAACTTATATTTAATACGGCTGATTATTATAACAATCAGCAACAAGATGGGTTTTACCCTGAAGTAAGCATCCGGTTTATAGTGACAAATCATGACCATTACCATGTTCCTTTATTATTAAACCCTTATGGATATACAACTTATAGAGGAAGTTAAATAGGACACTGATGACTCTGAATTTTTATGATTAGCGCTGAAATAAATCAGTGAAAACCTGCCAAATCCGCGTCATCTTCGTTCCATTAAAATCAAAAAAATGAAATTAACAATATCAGAAAATAAAAAAACTGCCATATTTGGTGAACTAAAAATAGCAAACCAAACATTTAATAACATCTATAAAGGAGATAGAGAAGACAGGCAGCCCATACATACGGTTTACGGAGGTGCCAATTTATTTAAATCAGATACTGCTGAGTCATTAGGAAAGGTAGCACTAAAATCATTATTAGCATATGCTCCAAATTGCATTGCATATGGTAAAGCATTTCAATTACAAGGATATGAGATGCTACCAGACGATGAAAAAGCACAAGAACAATTGATTCAAGAGTTGGAAAAATTGTCTACTGAGCAATTGAAAAAACATCCAGCCGGATTCTCTTACAATATTTATAATAAAGTACTTGCAAAATTACAGACAGAAGCCGTTGAGGATTTTAGAATTGATTTTGAAGATGGATTTGGAAATCGTTCTGATAAAGAAGAAGACGAAACGGCTGAAAATGCCGCGCTGGAAGTTGCAAAAGGAATGAAAGAAAATTCTTTGTCGCCTTTTATTGGTATCAGAATAAAACCTTTCACCGAAGAATTAAAAGATCGTGGTTTACGTACGCTTGATATTTTTCTAACCACATTATTGACTAAGACTAATGGTAAATTGCCAGATAATTTTGTGGTAATGCTACCAAAAGTGACCATAATTGAGCAAATTACAGCACTAATTTCATTTTTTGATATTATTGAAGAAACATTTAAACTTCCTCATAATAGCCTCAAAATGGAAATTATGGTAGAAACAACACAAGCCATTATTGATGAAAATGGTATAAATCCGCTACGTAAATTTATAGTAGCAAGTAAAGGTCGTTGTATCGCTACGCATTTCGGAACTTACGATTATACGGCTTCTAATAATATCACAGCAAAATACCAAGAAATGGATCATGACGTTTGTGATTTTGCTCACTATATGACAAAAGTTTCGTTGGCACATACCGGTATTTGGCTTTCGGATGGTGCGACAAATACCATGCCCATTGGTCCTCACAGAGGAGGTCTAACATCAGAACAAGAGCAAGAAAATAAAGCAGTAGTGCATAAAGCTTGGTTGAAAGGTTATAATCACATAAGACATTCACTGTACAAAGGGTTATATCAAGGATGGGATTTAAACCCGGCTCAATTACCAATGCGATATACCGCAGTTTATGCTTTCTTTTTAGAAAGTTACGATGATGCGGTGCTAAGATTAAAGACATTTGTAGAGAAAGCGGCAAGAGCAACGTTAATAGGTGATGTTTTTGATGATGCTGCGACAGGACAAGGTTTATTAAATTATTTTTTAAAGGCGTTAAACAGTGGAGCCATTACTGAAGAAGAAGTATTGGTAACTGGATTGACTTTGGACGAAATTAGAACACGATCATTCGCTGAAATTTTAAAAGGAAGAAGGGCTAATACATAGCAAATTCCAAAAAAAAATATTTATTTTAAAATATCATTCTCTTAATTGAACGCTGATGACGCTAACTTTTTATGATAAAGCGGGAAAAAATCAGTGAAAATCTGCTTAATCAGCGTTATCTTCGTTCTGTTTTTTAAATCAACTATTAATAATGAAACTCTGGAAATTCATTCATACCAAATTAAGTCAAGATAAAATCGTTTATCTAATGACTGTTATTCAGCATAAAGGCAGCTCTCCGGGTAGACAAGGATTTAAAATGGCAGTTGCCAATAATAATGAAATCTTCGGCTCTATCGGCGGCGGTGTGATGGAATTTAACCTAGTAGAACTTTGTAAAACATTGTTACAAGAAATTACACCAAAACCTTTTATCAAACATCAAATTCACAAAGGAACTATTGTAGATGGTTCGGGTATGATTTGCTCTGGTGAACAGACCGTTATTTTCTATCCTTTAGATAAATCTAACCTTACATCAATTGAAACTATTTTAACAGCATATACTGAAAATAAAAGTGGTGTATTATCAATTAGTCCTGAAAAATTTACTTTTTCTATAAACGAAGACTTAAATTCAAAATATAACTATACACATACTAATGAAACAGATTGGTCGTACAATGAATTCCTCAATAAAAAGGATATTGTTTATATTGTTGGTGGTGGACATGTAGGTTTAGCGACTTCAAAATTATTAAAACAATTAGGCTTCTATGTTGTTGTATTTGATGATAGAACACACCTTAATACATTTGAGGAAAATACCTTTGCCGATAAAAAGTTTATAATTGATTATAATGAGGTCTCAAAATATATCCCTGAAAACAATTCGGCTTATGTTGCTATCATGACCAACAAATACACTGATGATAAATTGGCCTTGAGTAAACTAGTTCGAAAAAATTATCAATTTATTGGGGTATTGGGGAGTAAAGCCAAACTGAAATTAATGTTTGAAGTAATGCAAAAAGAGGGCTTTACAAAAGATGAACTCGAAAAAATTCATGCTCCTATCGGCTTACATATTTACAGCCAAACCCCTGAAGAAATTGCAGTAAGTATTGCGGCTCAGGTGATTGGGATAAAAAATGAAAAGTAATTATCATACTGATCTCTTGAGGCTCGCTCATCATTCCTCGTAATGACATTTTATTTTTAGAAAATGAAAAAATTATCTTCTAGAATAATTAGGTGATTCTTTTGTAATCATTACATGATGCGGATGGCTTTCGGTAATTCCAGACGACGTTATTTTTACAAATTTAGCAGAAGCTTTTAACGTAGGAATATCTTTGGCACCACAATAACCCATTCCCGCTCGTAACCCTCCTACAAATTGATGAATACTCTCAAACAATTCACCTTTATAAGGGACACGTCCAACAATACCTTCGGGAACCAGTTTTTTAATATCATCTTCAACATCCTGAAAATAACGATCTTTGCTTCCTTGTTTCATAGCTTCTATAGAACCCATTCCGCGATATGATTTAAACTTACGTCCTTCATAAATAATGGTTTCTCCTGGTGATTCTTTTGTTCCTGCTAGTAATGATCCTAACATAACTGTATCAGCACCAGCGGCTAATGCTTTAGGAATGTCACCCGTATAACGAATACCTCCATCTGCAATGACGGGAACTCCACTATCTTTAATAGCATCGGCAACTTCTAAAACTGCTGAAAATTGAGGAAAACCAACTCCTGCAACCACTCTAGTTGTGCAAATTGAACCAGGACCAATTCCAACTTTTACTGCATCCGCGCCAGCTTCGACTAAAAACTTTGCTGCTTCGGCAGTGGCAATATTACCAACAATCACATCTAGATCAGGAAATTTATCCTTTATACTTTTCAATACCGATACTACTCCTTTGGTATGCCCATGAGCGGTATCAATAATGACCGCATCTATTCCTGCATCATTCAATGCTTTTGCCCGCTCAACAACATCTGGTGTTACACCGATGGCAGCCGCAACACGAAGTCTACCATATCTATCTTTATTCGCAATAGGCTTCTGAGTTAATTTAGCAATATCTCTAAACGTAATCAATCCTACCAATTTAAAATCAGCATCGACTACCGGTAGTTTTTCAATTTTATTTTCTTGTAGAATTCCTTCCGCTTGAGCGAGAGAAGTACCTTCACTAACCGTAACTAAATTCTTACTGGTCATTACTTCAGAAATAGGTCGTTCAAACTCTTTTTCAAAACGCAGATCTCTATTGGTTACAATACCTAATAGTTTTCCATCTTTATCAACAATCGGAATACCACCAATACTATATTCTCTCATATAATTCTGAGCATCAATAACTTTAGCTGTAATCGGCAACGTAACCGGATCAATTATCATCCCCGATTCTGCCCTTTTTACTTTCCTAACTTCTTTGGCCTGCTGTTCGATGGTCATGTTTTTATGAAGTACACCTATACCACCCTCTTGAGCCATAGCAATTGCCATTGCTGACTCTGTTACTGTATCCATTGCTGCTGATACAATAGGCACATTCAATGTAATATTTTTAGTGAATTTTGCTTGAATATTTACTTCGCGTGGAAGGATTTCAGAAAATGCTGGAATTAAGAGTACATCGTCGTATGTGAGACCTTCTCCTACAATTTTGGAATTGTGAGCTTTCATTATGCAACTAAATTAAAAAATGATAACAAAATAACTATTTTTTGTCTTTTTAACTGTCATTCCCTTGTCATCGGGAATCCAAATTAATTGCATGCAAATTTACAATTATTAATTGAATTGTAATAGTTTAACTATTGTTATTTAACTGATCCTTCAGTAGAATTGTTAGATCGTATCAATTGAAATAAAATAATAAGTATGGCAATCGTAAAAGAAAGTGTCATTAAAGCACCCGAAAACATGACAACATATTTCATCCAGAGAATACCTTTCCAGAGTAGGTATATACCTCCAAATGTTAATACAACAGAGAAAAAAGGTTCAATCATTAGAAAAAACTTTAAAGGTCTTGATAGGTCTGTTATTGATAAAATTAAACCGACTAAAAAGAATATCAATCCCATTGATAGTATATGTGAATGCACAATAGACAACATCTCTTTATCTGATTTTTTAAATTTCATAACCTTAGCATCTTCAACATCTTCATTGCCTATATAATTCTCTTCAATACCTGTTGCTGATACTGATGACGTCTCATTCACAAATAATAAACCAGTATAAAAGCCTATACTTAGTACAATACTAAATGCTCCGATAAGGAGTTTTATTTCTTTAGGTAGCCTATGAATGAGTCCGTTAAATTTCATTAGATAGCTTTATTATGATGTAAAATTATAATTGTTTTCAATAAATTATTTACTGCAACTGTCATAGAATTTGCTGAAACAGTAGCGCCTGAGATAGCAATAATATCTTTTTTATAAATTAATTCATCTTTGGTTGATTTACCAATAAATTGTTTGAGCCAACGTTTACTACCAATTTCACCTCCATAATCCTCTCTATATATCAACACCTTGGCTTTTTTAATGACTAAGTTTTCATCAAAAAGCACTAAATAATCAAAAACATTATCTCTGCTAGGCGCTTTATCTACAAAAGCATAACCTAACAACTTCTTATCGGATACTATCTTGTAAAAATTCTTATCGGATATCTTTGTTTTCAATTGTGAATTTAATGAATCAGTTATTTGGATAGATTCTAGCAAGAACTCTTCTATATCAAAAGCTATTTTTATTTCTTTTGATACTTTTTTTTGTAGGTTTTTGGGCAACTCAAAAGATTGCAATACAATAGAAATTAATATTGATAAAAAAAGAAGTGCCTTTTTAAAACTCATAAGATTACTATTGATTTCTTTTATAATTAACCTATTTTAACTATTATTTACAAAGGTTTCGATTGAACTCAACCTGACATATAGTTCAATCGGGTTAAAACCAAACTCCAATTCCAAAGTTTAATTGATTATGAACTTCTGAATTTGGGATTGCATTGTCTTTTACCTGATAATCGCCTTTTACCACCACTCCAGGAGCAATATGATAGCTGAGACCAAAAGTTAACTCGTTTCTATCATATCCTAAATTTTTAGATAAGCTTCCTTCAACCGAAGCGTGCGTATCAAAATTTTCATAACGCGTAAAAGCAACTAATTTTTGCTCTTTATTTTGAGGTAACACATTAAATCCTCCTTCAATATACCATCCTTGTAATTGGTTACCTAAATCTGCATTATTTAAATTATTATAGGCCTCCGAGTCTGAAATGCTTACATTGATGAATTGCCCGCGTGCCGTAAATCGTCTATTCTCATATCGCGCGTCAAGCCCAATCATAGAAATACCAATATCAGCGCCATCTATTTCATCTACGTCATCTTCAGGTTGCGAGCGACCGAAATAACCGGAAAGACCTAAACGTAAACCTTGGATACCATAAAACTCTACTTTTGCTGAAAAAGTAGGTGTATTGATTGTTGATTCGGCACCTTTTTGTCTTCCATTTCTCAATCCGTTTGAACCTCCTAATACTTTTGATCCGTTTACGGAAGCAAATCCGTTAAAAACATAAGCTTGATATTTTAAATTTGCATTGTCAATTCTTCCTGTAAGACCAAAACCAATTTCTCTCCATGTGGTTGGAACAATACTTTTATCCATACTTGGTCTTTCAACTCCGTTAAAGGTTGTTGGTTCATGAAATTCATTTACAATACCCATTGGTACGAGCATCAATCCTCCCCGTAGGTTTATATTATCGGTTATTCTATAATTTAAAAAGGCCTGTTCAACAAAGACTTCCTTCACATGTTCAAATTCAATTTCAGTAATAAATTGTACCTTATCATTAAACTTATATCCTACTAGCACAACCATTCTATGCACATCTAGCTCTCCATTTTCACTTTCTTCTTGATTGTAATCAATTTCACCGTATCCTCCAATAGTGACACCTTTTGATATCGTACCACTCAATATAGTTTGAGCTGCATTTCGTCGTAAATTATTTGTTTTAGATGAGTCTATTTGGACCTGTGAAAAGCCTAGAGTAGATGTAAAAACTATGATTAAGAGTACTATTTTTCTCATTTATTATTATTTAGACTCATTATAAATAATGGACAAATATAAAAATGAAATTAGAATTGACAAAGCTTATTTAGAATTATTTTAAATAAAGTTTTCGAATAAACTATTTATAAAAAAACATTCACCGCCTGCATATATGCACTTTTAAAACTGTCTTGATTTAGTTGCAATTCGATTTTTTGTTTATTGAAGTATTCTAATAATTTTTCTGTAGGCATATTGCCTGTAAGTTCATCCTTTGCCATCGGACATCCTCCATATCCTTTTATAGCGCCGTCAAAACGAGTACAACCTGCATTGTACGCCGCATTTACTTTTTCTCTCCAAGCTGTTGGCGTAGTATGTAAATGAGCTCCAAATTCAATTGTATCATATTGAGGAATTAAATTTGAAAATAGATACTCAATAATATCAGGTGTAGAACTACCAACAGTATCAGAAAGAGATAAAATTTTCACTCCCATTTTAGCCAATTTTTGTGTCCAGTCTGCAACAATATCAACATTCCATGGATCACCATACGGATTACCAAAACCCATGGATAAATAAGCAACCACTTCTTTATTTGTTTTTACAGCAATATTTAAAATTTCATCTAAAATTATAATTGATTGCGCAATTGTTTTGCTCGTATTACGCATTTGAAAGTTTTCAGATATAGAAAAAGGATATCCTAAATAATCTATCTCATCAAATTGTGAAGCATCATTGGCACCACGAATATTAGCTACGATAGCCAATAATTTACTGTGAGTAGCATTCAAATTTAATTTTGAAAGTACCTCAGCAGTATCTCTCATTTGCGGAATTGCCTTTGGTGAAACAAAACTTCCAAAATCAATAGTATCAAAACCAACTTCCAATAATAAATTGATATAGTTTGCTTTTACTTCGGTTGGAATAAATTGTTTGATGCCTTGCATAGCATCACGTGGACATTCTATGATTTTTATGGTATTCATTAAGATTCAAAGATAGGATATTTGTATGGAAGATAGAAGACTGAAATTAGGCCATAAAAGAAGTTCAAAAAAATTCAATCTGACACTATTATAAAAATAGCGATTGCAACAAATACTACTATTTGTAACCATTTGAGAACAGTACCCGTATTAGCATGTTGCCTCAAATAATTAGAAATAGAACCTGCTAGAATTGCAATCAACGAAAATATCACTAATGAAACTGCCATAAAAATAAACCCCAACACAAAAAATTGAGATACAGAGCTCATCGATTGACTGAATAGAAAATTAGGAAAAAATGCCAAAAAAAATATAGAGACTTTTGGATTTAAAACATTCATAATAAATCCTTGTTTAAATAATTGAAATGTATTCTTTTTTAAAATCTTATCAGATGATAAGGAAATTTTATCACTACTTTTAAAAACCTTATACGCTAGATATAGTAAATAACTTGCCCCAAAAACCTTTAAAGCAAAAAGTATCTCCTCATTATTATTTATCAGTGCTGAAACTCCGAAAGCAACTAATGAAGTATGAATTAAACATCCTGATATTAACCCTAAAACGGTTGCGATTCCATATTTTACACCATTGGTAATACTTTGAATTAATACAAATATATTATCCGGTCCCGGAAAAATTGCTAAAATGGCGGTGGCTCCTATAAAGGAAAGCAACATATTTATATCCAATGTAAACTAAGTTTTAAGCAAAAAAATCCTGCGTAAGCAGGATTTAAATATACAAAATTTTTTTGCTGATTACAGTGATGCTGAATATTCTAATAAATCAATAATCTTACTTGAATATCCATATTCATTATCATACCAAGACACTACTTTAATAAAAGTATCGGTTAGAGCGATTCCAGCCTTTGCATCAAAAACCGAAGTACAGGTTTCTCCTACAAAATCTTGAGATACCACCATTTCTTCGGTATAGCCTAATATTCCTTTTAACTCATTTTCAGAAGCGTTTTTCATTACCTTACAAACTTCTTCATAACTTGTACTTTTTCTTAAATTGACTGTTAGATCTACTACAGAAACATCCATAGTTGGAATTCTAAAAGACATCCCAGTTAATTTACCATTCAATGAAGGAATTACTTTACCTGCCGCTTTTGCTGCACCTGTAGATGAAGGGATAATATTATGAATGGCAGCTCTACCACCTCTCCAGTCTTTTAAGGATGGACCATCAACTGTTTTTTGAGTGGCCGTGGCTGCATGGATCGTAGTCATTAAACCATCTGTAATTTCAAAATTATCATGTAAAACTTTAGCTACAGGAGCTAAACAATTAGTGGTACACGAAGCGTTCGAAAAAATAGTATCGGTTGCTTTTAATTCTTTATTATTTACACCCATTACAAACATTGGAGCATCAGGTGATGGTGCAGAAATGATCACTTTTTTAGCACCCCCTTTGATGTGTAATGCTGCTTTTTCTTTAGCAGTAAAAAATCCTGTACATTCAATAACATAGTCTACATCAACCTCATTCCATTTTAAGTCTTCAGGATTGCGCTCAGCAGTTACTCTTATTTCATTACCATTTACAATTAATTTACCATCCTTCACATCTATATCACCATCAAATCTTCCATGAACAGAATCATATTTTAACATATATGCCAAATAATCAACTTCTAATAGATCATTGATAGCAACAACCTGAACATTTTCTCTTTGTGCTGCAACTCTAAAGGCTAATCTACCTATTCTTCCAAAACCGTTAATTCCAATTTTAATCATCTTTTTTCTAAATTTTATACTGATAATATATCAGATATTCTTAATAATTCTCTATTTATATCGTGTTCGCTTTGAATTGCTTTTTCAATATCCGTTTCAACAATTTTATTATTGATTAAACCCACCATTACATTCGATTTACCATCCAATAAATTCTCTACAGCTTTTACGCCTAATCTACTTGCTAAAACTCTATCAAAACAACTAGGATGTCCTCCTCGTTGCATATGACCTAAAACTGATACTCGCACTTCATACTCTGGCAAATTATCAGTAACATATTCAGCCAATTCAAAAACATTTTTACCTATTTTATCTCCTTCTGACACCACAACTATACTTGAAGATTTTCCTCTTTGCTTACTTCTTCTTAGTGATTCTAACAATCTCCCTAATCCTAAATCTTCTTCAGGAATTAAAATTTCTTCAGCACCAGCTCCAACACCTGCATTTAAGGCTATAAATCCGGCATCACGCCCCATAACTTCAATAAAAAACAGTCTATTATGTGAACTGGCAGTGTCTCTAATTTTATCAATAGCTTCTACCACTGTATTAAGGGCGGTATCATATCCTATTGTATAATTCGTACCTGCAATATCATTATCTATCGTTCCTGGAATTCCGACAAAAGGCATATTATATTCTTTATTAAACACCATTCCTCCTGTAAATGTTCCATCTCCTCCTATTAAAACCAACGCATCAATTTCGGAGTCTTTTAAATTTTGATATGCTTTTTTTCTACCAGCTTTCGTTCTAAATTCATCTGATCTAGCTGATTTTAAAATAGTACCTCCTTTACCAACAATATTTTTAACACTTCGTGCATCTAAAACTGTAGAATCTCCTTCGATCATACCCTGATAGCCTCTATAAAAACCTATACATTCAACCTTATAATATGCACATGCTCTAACAACAGCACGCAAAGCAGCATTCATACCTGGCGCATCACCACCTGAAGTTATTACTGCAATTTTTTTAATGCGATTATTCATCTGTTTATATTTATCGTTTTTTAGAGATCATATACTACATTCATACTAGTTTCCTCTAGGTGTATATTTTTTTTACTACTGTTTTATAAGACGTGTAAAATTATAAATAATTACGCTCAATTAGTGTGATTTAACAAGTTTTATACGAAAACGTTATAGTCTAACTTTGTAGCTTAAGGACCACTTAAAATTCACAAAAAGAAACTACATTATTTTTTTATAGAATCTTTCTTTTTAGACGTAAAATTTATCAGCGTACTTTTTTGTTTTATCGTATCGTTCTTGGAATTATTCTTTTGTTCTTTTTTCTTTTTCTTAAATAATTTCTCTTTTAACTCTTTACCATTATCAAAATCTACTCGCCAAGAAAGACCGATACCTTGTGTATAACCTTCTTCATCAACCGCATCATATTCAATATCATTTTGCCTACTATATGCTTTAGCACTTAATGTACCATCCTCATTTAATGGAAGTTCTACTTCTAGTTCTCCGATAATATTAGAATTTGTATTTGTTGCTACGGGCACACCTACTTTGCCATTTATAATAAGTCTTTCACCTATTTTAGTGGAAACTGATATACCTAATTGATCATTTAGCTGATAGGTGTTCACATCATTTCTACTAGCTATATCATATGTTAAACCTAGCTCAAATTTATCACCTTTGCTTTTAATAATACCTGAGAGTACGCTTGCTATTTTTTCAGACAATGTACCTGTAACTGCTGCATTACCATCAAAATTCAAAGCACCTTCATTTAAATTCAAAAATGAACTCGTTGTAAGTAGTGAGAAAAACTGTGTCATTTTAGTGTCTTCATCGTTTAATTTGAACTGTAATTCAGAGTTGATTACTGAATTTTGGTTGGGCAGTTGCACATCAAAATCGATATCAGAATTCAATAACTGACCTGTAATTTTTGCGATAAGATCAACATCAATTTTTCGCTTGTTTGCTCGTGAAATATTTTCTAATAATACAGATGGATTGGCTTTTGTTCTATAAACAGCATTGATATTTAAGAATGCATCAAACGGATTGCCATTCCACACTACTTGACCTCCAGGCTGAACTGTAAAATCTTTATTAACTATATTTCTAAATTCATAAATACCATCACTAACTATATAGGTACCATAAATTTCAAAATTACCCGTTGTGTTTATCGCTATATCCATATATCCATTACCACTACCTCTTAAAATACTACCCGTATTTTTATCAACCACTATTTCTACAATAGCATCGTCTGTTACCAATAGTGAAAAATTCAAAGTGAGTCCTTTAACGATATCAAAAATTATTTCTTGTTGTTGATTATTATCAATTTTATTCTCCCTATCAGTAATAAAATTAATTAGTTTTGTATCACCAATAGTTGAGACATCATTTAATGGAATAATAAATTCTGTACCTAATTCTGTTGAAGCATTTACATCAATAACCAACTCATCTGTAAATCCTTTTATAGTAGCATTGCCGTCCATAAATGCAGTGCCATAGTACAGCATATCTTCTTGCTCTTCAGTGTTTAACACCAATAAATTATCAGTATCCACAGCTAGATCTAAGAACCATTTTTCAAATCTATCATGAGTAATGGTACCTGAGATTATTCCTTCTGTATCGTGCACAGCATCTAATAATGTTGTAGGTAAAAATTTAAAAGTTTGATTAGCAAGTTCAACTTTTGACTTTCCGATAAGGTCATAATCTATCTTCAAATATGGTATTGAAAAGCCAGCTCCTTCTAAATTTAAATGACCGTTTATATCTGGGTTTTCTAACAATCCAGATATAATTCCGTTACCGGAAACTTCTCCTCTAATATCATTAATCACATCTTTTCCAAGCGGATTTAATATATTAATATTAAATTTCTCTATTGCGTAATTTGCAAGAATAGTTGTTTTTTTATTCGAAACATCAACCTCACCATTTATAAAAAAACCATTACTGTTGTCATTTTCTAGCCTCGCTTCAATTGCATATTGATTGATAGAATTATACCCTTTCGCTTTAATAAACAAATCTCCTTGTTTAAAATCATTGGCATAAAAATCATTTATCGTTACATCAGCTGTAGGAAACGTCTCACCCTTATTTTGTTTATAATTAATAGTACCATTAACCAAGCCTTTTAGACTAAAATTTTCTACCAACGGCGTTATGCCTTCTAACTTAACATCTTTTAGATTTAACGTAATATCTTTATTATTCTTTCCGCTTATGACTCCTGCAAAATCAATTGCCTGCTCTTCAGAAAAAACTTTGATCTTATCAAAAGCGAAAGTATGAAGCCCTTTGTCAAAAACTACTTTGTTTTGTTTGTTATTATTAGGATTGATTTGCCAATTATTATCTTTAAAATTTATATTAGAATTTTTTAAACCTATAACCGACATGTTATTTTCGTTAATAGTATGGTAAAAACTCAAATCAAACTTTTCTTTTAAATTTTTACCTCCTACAAAATCCGTTCTAAAAAATAACGTATCATTTAATGTTACGTTTATTAAGTTTAAATCAGCTATATTATAATGCTTAGTATTAACTTCATCAACACTTAATAAAGTATTATAAAGAGGGTTTTTATTATCAACCTGTAGTTTTATATTTTCAACTATAGTCTGATATGCTTCTACTTTTGGAGATTTAACGGTAAGTTCAAATTTTTGCTTATCAGAATTAATCTTTCCCTTTATTGTAGTATTTGCTCCTAGTTTAACCTCTGGGAAAAATACATCAACAATTTTATTGTAAATTTTAAAATTAAAATCGAGGAATTGTCCATCAGAAACAGGTGTCGGCATAAAATTGGTATAGATACTTCCTAGTGAATTAGTTGCCAACTTACCTAATTCATTGAACTTAAAATTACCTTTGACCTTTCCGTCAACAATATCTGTTGAATTTATTGTTATCGTTCTAGTACTGTCTTGAAATACTGAAGTTACATTAAAATTCTTAAAATAATAATCGTCGTTTTGATTGCTATATGCTGCATTAGAAAAATTAATTTCTCCTGCTAAATTATCCAGTGTATTGCCATTTACCTTAATATCTATTTTACCTTTTAAAATAGACTTTGAATCTCTTTTAAAAAGATTTAATTTATTAAAATCAGAAAAACTCACATCTGCAGTAAAATCAAATTTATAAACATCAGTAGACAAATCTGCCAGCCCTTTAAAATTCATTTTTAGGTTTTTATCTCTTGCAACCAAGCTTCCATCAAAATGCTGATTTTTAAAAACACCATTAATATCTATATCGTTATATGTATACCCTTTATATTGGTGTTTTGAGACATTCCCTTTTATGGATGTATTTAAATTCTCTAATAAGAAACCTTTACCATCAACATCGGCTATTAATGATATTTTACCAATTAAACTATCATTCACTATTTTACCAAAAGCTAGATCAATGAATTCAACATTTCCAATATATTGTGCATTATCAATATCATCAATGTTGGTTAATTTTAAATTTGATATTGTTTTACCTAATTCACTATTGATTGTTAGTTTTGCATCAACTAACTCTTTGGTTAAATAAATTTGACCTTTCGTATTAAACCTGCCGAATTTTTCAAAAGTTGTAGGTAATGTTTTTCCTAAAATATTTGGTAAAAGCTGCTTTAAGTTCTGATAATTAGAAGAAATATTATAGAGATATGCATTTAAAGAAAATCCTTTATCTGAGTTCACAGCATTTTTAAAATGAAAAGAGCCATCAATAATTGAATTCCTGTTTGAAACTAGTTTTACCTCTTTTAAAGTAAAGTTATTTAATGTTCCTTTAGCCTTTGCTGTGAAATTTACTTTATCATTTTTTCCCAACTCATCATAAAATTTATGCAAGTCTATCAATGACACATTCGCTTTTGTAAAGTCGGCTTCAATATCAACTTTATTATTAAAATCTGCCAATTCTTTTCGATCATAATTAAATACAATTTCAGCTTCCACAGAAGAGTTTTCAGTCTCCAATATTGTATTGGCAAACGTCATTCTGTTTTTGGTATATATGAAATCAGTAGTTAAATTGGTTAGTGCAATACCGTGATCTTCAATTAATGAAACATCTTTAACATTGGCATAAACATTTGAACCTTCAATTTTAAAATCATTAACATGTCCGTTAATATTCTTGTAAAAAACGATGGCTTCTTCCTTTCTGTTTTCATCAAATAGAAAAAAATTAGTATTTGTAAGTACAATTTTTGATGAAGTTAATAAAAAGGGGGGAGAGTTATTTTTAATAGTGTCTTTATCATCAAACTTATCTATAAATATGGAAAGATTATCATTCTTTTCACCTTTATATGTTTTCATATAAAAATGAGCTCCATGCATTTCTATTTCATCAAATTCTAATTTATTATCTATTATGTTTTTATAATTAAATACCGAAGTTGATATGTTCTCGACATAAATTAGTGTATCATTATGATGGTCATTAATTTCAATTTTTTTAAGTTTAATATTTCCTAAATAGGACAGATCAACCTTTTTAACAACAATATTAGTATTATACTTTTTGTTGATCCTGTTAGTAACAACTTTTGCAAGACTAGTCTGCACTATCGGAAGAGAAAAAAGAACCATCAACAATACCGATAAAAGCAATAGAATTACTACTGTTCTCAGGAATATTTTTTTTACTCGTTTGATAGTTTTAATTGTTTTAAATTTGCAAGCTTAAAGTAACTCAACGCATGAGATTCTGGTGCTGTGTATTGCGTGGTTAAAAATACACAATTTATAGTACAATTTTTATGCCTAACTAATAAATGTCAACTAAAAAGTCAACATATATTTTAGCTATCGAGTCATCATGTGATGATACGAGTGTTGCTGTATTACAGAACGATAAGGTACTCTCTAATGTTGTAGCCAATCAAGAAATTCATTCTAAATATGGTGGTGTTGTACCTGAGCTTGCTTCTAGGGCACATCAACAAAATATCGTTCCGGTTGTACATCAAGCATTAGCAAAAGCGAATATTGACAAACAACAACTCGATGCAATTGCTTTTACAAAGGGTCCCGGTTTGATGGGATCATTATTAGTTGGCACCTCATTCGCGAAATCTATGGCATTGGCATTGGGTATTCCGTTAATATCAGTAAACCATATGCAAGCTCATATATTGGCTCATTTTATTGATTCTAAGAATCAAAGCAAACCACCTTTTCCGTTTTTATGTCTTACTATAAGTGGTGGACATACACAAATAGTTAAGGTATCTAATTATTTTTCAATGGAGATAATTGGTGAGACATTAGATGATGCCGTTGGAGAAGCTTTCGATAAATCGGCTAAAATATTGGGTCTATCTTATCCTGGTGGTCCGTTAATTGATAATTATGCGCAATTAGGAAACCCAAAAGCATTTGAGTTTACGCATCCTAAAACAAAAAATAAATTAGACTTTAGTTTTAGCGGATTAAAGACAGGGATACTCCGTTTTATTCAAAAGAATGTAAAAGAAAATACAAATTTCATTGAAGACAATTTGAATGACATCTGCGCTTCTATTCAATATACTATTGTATCAATTTTAATGAATAAATTAATCAAAGCTTCAAAGCAAACCGGAATACAACATATAGCTATTGCCGGCGGTGTTTCTGCAAATTCGGGAATCAGAAATGAATTACTTGCTGCTGAAAAAAAATTTGGCTGGCAAACGTATATTCCTGAATTTGAATACACTACTGATAATGCTGCAATGATTGGTATAGCCGGCTATTATAAATTTTTAGAGAAACAATTTGAAAACATTTCTGCTACAGCACAAGCGAGGATGAAGTTTTAAAACTTAATACAAGTTATTTATTCTTTTAATTCTTATAGGACAAGCTAATGTTTTGATTTAAAATCACCTTCAATTTCATTAAAAGTATACCATAGTATACCAATTATTAGTAAAGCCATGAAACCACCTTGTATAAATCCAAAAACTACAGATTTGGGTTGGTTATAAAAGCTTGCTACCACACCAAAAACTATTCCTCCTATAAAAATTAACATTATGATAATACTCAAAATATTAAAGTATTTCATCTTGTTTTTATTGAATATTAACATTGATGGTATTAATCCTGATAGTACTCCAAACAGGCCTCCAAATGTTCCAAAAAATAATCCTGGAAGCTTAGCATAAGTTTTAGATGTAAACCATAATTCCGTTATGCCGATTGGTTCTTTTTTTCCAATAAAATCTTGAATGTAATCTTGCACAATATCTAATGAACCTAAATATCCAATTAATGGAATACATAGACCCGCTACAAATATTGGTGTAGAGTTAAACCCTTTCATTTTTTTGCTTTTTTTCTTTCTTTTATCTACCATTTTAGTCTTTTTCTCTTGTAATGATCATTCTTTTATAAAGGCCACAACATTAAATCATAGCCTTTATTGTGTACGACTAATTAAAACGTAAGTTCTTCATAGTTAACTTTCTCAGAAATCTCCTTCACATTCCCAATATATTCTTTTCCCCTCAATTTCGCAACTGTATGTGCCGTCAACTCATTATGCGGAAATTCTTTAATTAACCCTTGAATTTGCTTAGTATCAAGTTCGTCTTTGATTTTATCAAGCCATTGATCTTCAATTTCAGTTGGTAAGATTACTGGCATTCTTGGTCCTTTTAATTTTGGGTTGTTGTGGATTTTTGCCATCATCGGATTTCCTCTTGTGGTAACAAGGGTAAAAGTGTTCAGCATTCCACCATTTTCAGGGTTTTTCCATTCACTCCATAGCCCGGCGAGTGCTAAAGGCTCTTTGTCTTTACGGTAAACAAAAAATGGGTATATTTTTCCGTTATAATGGTGATGTTCATAAAATCCATCCACATAAACGATACAACGATTGTTTTTAGCAGCTGTTTTAAAAGAAGGTTTTTCAAAAATAGTTTCACCTCGGGCATTAAGTGTATTATTCCATAGTTTTTTGAGTTGTTCTACATCTGCAACCCAGTATGGAACTAGTCCCCAAGTTGCGACTTCAGGGAATTTAGGAGATCTATCAGTATAAATTAAAAGTTCAGGATGACTGAACCCCGATGCATGATACAAAGGTAAATTAGTGAGAGGCGCGAGCTTTTCAATTATTTCTTCAATTGCTTGAAAATCATTACTTCTACTCGCTCTATTGAGTTGAGCTTCTAAACTTGCTTTAATATCGTAACACAAATTTTCAATATTTAATGGTTCACAACAATTTGGCTCGTATGTTTGAACGAGTCAACTAATTTAGATATAAATTTATTAGGTGTTTAACAAAATTTACATATAGTCAATGTTGTAGCAAATTATATGGATTTTTCGTATGCTTCTTTTATCCATTCTTTAAGTTCAGGATCAATTTCTTTTGATTCAGACAACTTCACTCTATGTGTGCACATTGTTCCGAAAGGACCTGAGTTTTCAAGTCTTTCAGTAATAGGTTTGTCTTTTAACTTAAATCCCAAATCAATTCTCGTTTTAGTAGCGGGTTTTATCAAAAGGAATTGTCTTTTTCTAATAATACTTACACTTCCTTTTTTTGGTACTATTGAAACATCGGTTCCAAATGATTTAAGAAAACTAATAAGTTCCTTAAACATTGGTTTTAAATTCTCTTTGCCCTTATATTGAAGTTCAACGAGGTCTTCTTCTGATTTATTTTCTTCTTTTGAAAGTGTAACTATTGTATTGGCATACCCATAAGTTACGTTAAATTCAGCTTTCAGAAAATTAACAGCTTCTGAATGTTTCGTAAACGATTTTTTCTTTAAAAGACTTTTCCATTCGTTCAATGACTTACCTGTTTTTTCAGGCATATTGTCTATCATAGTTTGTAATGCTGTATCCATAATTAGAATATTTAACAAATTGGTGAATCTGATTTGACCGTCTGTTTTAAAAGATCAGTTAATAAATGGTAATCAATTTTGTCAGGGTTGAAAAAACGAATGCAACCTTTTCCATGATTTAGTCCTTTTAATTGTTGTTTGTTATTCAACATCACCTCGTGTTTTAAGAAATAAATACAAATATGTTGTTTCTGGCTTGCAAAGGCCACTTCAACTTGACCTTCTCTTTTATATGAAGGCATTTTATATACCATGCTTTCTTCATAATCAGGAAGATGTTTTAAGCATAGTTGTCTGAGTCTATTCAATGCTTGAATTCTCTTTTCTGGTATTTCTAAGAGATAATCTCCAACTGTTTTTGCTTCACTTTTCATTATTGATGTCTGTTTATATTATTTACAACGGAATCATGCCATGTAAATATATAAACTTTAATGTTAAATACTAAACAAGAAATTGATACTAGTTATTAATAATCATTTTAAAACCCTATATTAAAATCAAATCGAAACCGATTTCCTGTTTCTTTTTCTATTCCAAAAGGAATTATTTGATCAACAATGAAATATCTAATTATTAGCGTTATATTCTCGTCTAGAGCATATCCTCCCATTAGTTCAGTTCCTTTAAAATTAGTTAATCTACCATCATTTGAACCATAAGTAGCGTAATCCCATCTCGCCCAATCATTTTGTGTAAGAAAATCTACAGCGGCAAATCGTTCGAGATATGTGTATGTTAGTTGAGACTTCCAGTCACCTGCCTTTTTAAGACTACCAGTATTTAAACTTACTACGAATCCTTGTTTTTGATTTTTGAATTTGTTAGGAACAAATTCATTGCTACCATAATTTTTTATATTATTATAATAGTCAAATTCTAATGTAAGGCTAGGTTCTTTAAATAATTCTAATTTGCCCCCAAACTGCATAATAGCATAGTTCATCTCAAAGGTTGAGTTTCCATCCGGGATATTTGGGATTTTATTAAAATAGTAAAAAGAAGGAAATAGCTTAAGTCTATTTTTCCAATGTGTTGACACAAGTTGAATTCCTTGAAAATAGCTGTCAGATTCGATAGAAGTTCCATTTGTCGCTAAAACGAAATATCCAGTGTTTACCTGTAATGTTTGTAAATACTTATTATTAAAATGAAATGATCCGCTTAATGAAACTCCGTCTGGAAACACATTATCGCTCCAAAATAATTCATTCTGTTTTTCGAAAGGAAATGTATTTTTTCCAATCCAAGCGGAAAACCACTTATGATTAAATTTAGCATATGCTTTTTCAAAAGCTATAGGTAATGAGCTAAACTCTTTTAAACCATCACCTAGTGTTAATTGAGAGTCTTGTTGCTTCTTAGGGTCTCCAGTACGTAATCTAATTCCAAATGAAACCCAATCTTTATACTCATAAACAAATCCAAATCGAACTCTGTATCGTAATCGCGTTCTGTCATCACGATAGCTACCATCAGACTTTAGTGAATTCCAATCTTGTTCAACCCTAAATCTAAAGTCACCACCAAAAGAAATTTTTTTTCTTGTACTATCCATTTGACCGACTAAAGAAGTGGGAAATAATAAAAGAAGTAGTATGTAAATTATTTTTGTCAATTTGCTGTCAACTGTAGTATATAATCATTAATAATTATATTCACTTTGCCTATGCAAGTTAACTGTTTTTCATCAAAATATTAAGCATAAAAATGCTCAAAATTCAATAATTAAAAATTGGGTTTTTGATATATAAAATTAAAAAGATCCCAAAACTCACTCTGGTCGTTCGGGATAAGTGATATGCACATTTCATCATCGACTATGTCTCGATTCAATGGCATCCTGCTTACATCATAGCGGCTGCAATACGTTTATAAATACCTTTTTCAAGTTTACTTCTTATACCAGAAAATGCTTCGATTGTTTCTTGAACATCTTCGAGAGTATGTGTAGCAGTAGGTATTAATCGTAAAATTATCAATCCTTTAGGAATTACAGGATAGACAACTATCGAACAAAACACTCCATAATTTTCTCTTAAATCTTGTACCATCGCCATGGCTTCGGGTATATCTCCTTTTAAGAAAACGGGTGTAATACATGTTTGAGTAGTACCTAAATCAAAGCCGGCTTCTCTTAAACCACTTTGTAATGCATTTACATTTTGCCATAATTTCTCTTTCAATTCTGGCATAGTACGCAACATATCTAATCGCTTTAATGCTCCTTTAACCATTGCCATTGGTAATGACTTTGCAAACATTTGCGAACGCATATTATATTGTAAATACTGAATAATTCCTTTATCGGCTGCAAAAAATGCACCTATACCTGCCATAGACTTGGCAAAAGTTGCAAAATACACATCGATACCGTCTTGAACTCCTTGCTCAACTCCTGTACCTCTACCTCCTTCTCCTAAGGTTCCGAAACCATGCGCATCATCTACTAAAAATCTAAAATTATATTTTTTCTTTAAAGCAACAATTTCTTTTAATCTACCCTGTTCTCCTCGCATTCCAAAAACACCTTCAGAAATAACTAAAATTCCTCCGTTATGTTCATTTGCCATTTTTGTAGCTCTCTGTAAGTTTTTTTCTAAACTTTCTACATCATTATGTTTATACACAAAACGTTTCCCAGCATGCAAACGAACACCATCAATAATACATGCATGTGTATCCATATCATACACAATTACATCATGTTTCGTTACCAATGCATCAATAGCAGATACCATTCCTTGGTATCCGAAATTCACTAAATATGCAGCTTCTTTATTTACAAAATCTGCACATTCTTGCTCTAATTGTTCATGAAAAGGTGTATGACCTGACATCATTCTCGCTCCCATAGGATACGCCATACCATGCTCAACAGCAGCTTCTCCATCAACTTTTATTACTTCAGGGTGATTAGCTAAGCCTAAATAATCATTAATACTCCAGGTAATCACTTTTTTACCATTGAAACCCATTCTATTTGAAATAGGCCCTTCTAATTTAGGAAATACATAATAACCTTCAGCTTGTTCGGCCCATTTACCTAATGGGCCTTTATCTTTAATTATTCTTTCAAATAGGTCTTTCATACGTTTAAATTTTAGTAATTACATTTAAATGAGATACTTATAAAATTAAGGACGTACGCAATTGCTACGCTCTTACATTAAAAATTTATAGATTCTCTTTTGAAAATGTAATTTTAAAAATACTTAATGTTCGTTTCATCATCATATATTTTTGACGGGTACAAAGTAATCACTTTTTTTAATGCTTATCAAGGGAGTAAGCAACTCTTTTTCAACAAGTTTTTGAGTACATTATTAAGTTAAATATACTATAATTAATAACATTTACAAAAAAGTAGTTCATAAAAAAAGAGGCTTTTATTTCTAAAAGCCTCTTTAAGTGTATAAATTATTTTTATTCTAAATATTCAACTTTAGTATGGGCATGAGTTTGTGTGTCAAAAAACCCTTGCTCCTCCATCCAATCATCACTATATATTTTTTCCATATATCGCGATCCATGATCTGGTAAAATCATCACCACCATGCTGTCTTTATCAAAGAATCCTTTTTTGGCATATTGAATTGTTGCCTGAACAACAGCTCCACTTGTATATCCTGTAAACAGACCTTCTGCGACTGCCAATTCACGTGCTCTATGTGCAGCAGACTCATCGGTTACTTTTTCAAATACATCGATTACACTAAAATCTGTAGCTGATGGAATTAAATTTTTACCTAAGCCTTCAATGCGATATGGGTAAATCTCTTTTAAATCTAATTCAGAAGTTTCATGAAATTTTTTCAATATCGAACCAAAAGCATCCACTCCTAAGATTTTGACATTTGGGTTTTTCTCTTTAAGGTATTTTCCAACACCAGAGATCGTTCCTCCGGTACCACTAGCAACTACTACATGAGTAACTTTACCGTCGGTTTGTTGCCATATTTCAGGACCGGTTGATAAATAATGAGCTTCTGAGTTTAACTTGTTAAAATATTGATTGATATACACTGAACCAGCGGTTTCAGTATGTAATTTTTTAGCAACTTCGTAATAAGAACGAGGATCGTCTGCACCAACATTAGCAGGACAAACATAAACTTTAGCACCCATAGCTTTGAGCATATTTATTTTGCCATTTGAAGCTTTTGAATTTACAGCTAAAATACAGTCATAACCTTTAATAATACAAACCAAGGCTATACTAAATCCTGTATTGCCTGAAGTAGTTTCTATTACTGTATTTCCTTTCTTTAAAATCCCTCTTCGTTCTGCTTCTTCAACAATATGAATAGCAATACGGTCTTTCATAGAATGACCAGGATTATAAGCTTCATATTTTACTAAAAACTGACCGTCTAACTGGGCTGTTATTTTATTCAATCTAATTAGAGGGGTATCTCCAACCAAATCTAAAATATTATTAGTTATCCCTTTATGTTTTTTCATAAATTAATAAATCTTATTTAGATAAAATTTCAGGCAAATTTACGTTTTTTTTTAAAAATCAAAAATTTTAAATAAATTAATGTCTAAAACCGAAACCTATGTTACACAATTAACGAATTGTTTTATTTAGTAATACCTTCTAAATCTAGCATAAAAGCGTAATCTATTGCTGTTTCTTTTAACGCATTGAATCTCCCTGATGCACCACCATGACCTGCTTCCATATTTGTATGCAACAACAAAACGTTTGTATCTGTTTTATATTCTCTTAATTTAGCAACCCATTTTGCCGGTTCATAATATTGTACTTGAGAATCATGTAAACCGGTAGTCACTAACATATTAGGATAATCTTTCTTTTCAACATTGTCATAAGGAGAATAAGATAACATATAGTCATAATACTCTTTTTCATTCGGATTTCCCCATTCGTCATACTCATAAGTAGTAAGCGGAATCGTATCGTCTAACATCGTTGTCATTACATCTACAAAAGGTACTGCAGCGACAACTCCGTTAAATAATTCAGGATTCATATTCACAACAGCGCCCATTAACAGACCTCCGGCCGAACCGCCCATTGCATATAAATGATTAGCTGAAGTATATTTTTTATCAATCAAATATTTACCACAATCAATAAAATCTGTGAATGTATTCATCTTATTGAATAACTTTCCATCATCATACCATTGTCTTCCTAAATACTCGCTTCCTCTAATATGTGCTAATGCATATACAAAACCTCTATCTAATAAACTCAATCGTGTTGTACTAAATCTATCAGGAATTGTATATCCGTACGAACCATATGCATATAATAACAACGGTGTATTCTTATCTAATTTTGTGTCTTTTCTACAAACCAATGACACTGCAACTTTTTTACCATCTCTTGCTGTTGCCCATATTCTCTCACTTTTGTAATTGTTTTTATCAAACTTTCCGCCAAGGACTTCTTGCTCTTTTTTAATCTCTTTAGATTTATCTTTCATATTAAAATCAACAACCGAAGATGGTGTAGTAAACGATTGATATCCATATCTAAAAATATCTGTATCAAATTCGGGATTGATATAAACACCAACAGAATAGGTTTCTTCATCAAAAGGCAAGTAATAGTCAGCCGAACCATCCCAACGTTTCACGCGAATTTTATTCAATCCGTTTGTACGCTCTTCTAACACTAAATACTCTTTAAATATAGAAATATCTTCTAATAATGTATCGTCTCTATGCGGAATAACATCAACCCAATTCTCAACCGTAGTCTTATCTTCAGGAGTTCGCATTAATTTAAAATTGGTTGCTTCATCTTTATTAGTAAGAACATAAAAATGATCTTTAAAATGAGAAATACTGTACTCCAATCCTTGAATTCTAGACTGAATCATACGCAATTCTCCGTTAGGATTATCAGCTTCTAACACCTGATATTCATTTGTTAAGGTACTAGACGAACCAATAACTATATATTTTTTTGACTTCGTTTTATAAACAAAGGTTCCATAGGTATCATCTTTTTCATAATATACCTCAACATCTTTCGCGGTATCTGTACCTAATACATGTTTGAAAATTTTATCACTGCGCAATGTAATTGGATCTTTCTTCGTATAAAAAACAGTTTTATTATCATTTGCCCAAGTTGAACCTCCATTAGTGTTCTCTATTTTATCTGGATAAATTTCACCTGTTTCTAAATTCTTAAACTGTATGGTATATTGACGGCGACTAACTGTGTCTGTTGCAAAAGAAGCTGTCTTATTATTCGGACTAACGTTCAAACCACTTAAGGCAAAATAATCATGATCTTCAGCCATTTTATTGACATCGAACAAAACTTCTTCTTCAGCTTCTAAATTTTCTTTTTTACGCGAATGAATTGGGTATTGCCCTCCTATTTCATATCTCGTAATATAAAAATAACCATTGTTTTTATAAGGTACAGATTCATCATCTTCTTTAATGCGCGACTTCATTTCTTCAAATAAATCTTCTCTAAACTGCACAGTATGCGACATTTTTTTATCAAAATAATCATTTTCAGCATTCAAATAATCTCGTACCTTTTGTGTATGTTCATCAGGAGTTTTATCATTTTTTTGCTCATCAGTCAATCGCATCCAATAATAATTGTCGATTCTAACATCACCATGCTTTTCTAGTTCTTTTGAAACTTTATCAGCTACAGGTGGTTTTATATTGTCATTTTTCATTTCATTTTTTTTACATGAAGTTGCAAAAGTAAGTGAAACTGTTATTAAAAAAAGAATTATTTTTTTCATTTTATTAAGATTTATAAGTACCGAAAATACTAAATTTGCTCTTAATAAAAAGTTAAATAGTTTAAATTATGTTTGGAGATTTATCGGGTATGATGGATAAGCTCAAAGAAGCTCAAGCCAAAATTGAAGAGACAAAAACGCGCTTAAATACTGTTTTAGTAGATGGCGAGTCTGGTAACGGAAAAGTTACAGTTACTGCAAATAGAGAAATTAGAAGTATTGATATCGATGATGCGCTTTTTAGTGAAAAAGATGGATTGGAAGATTATCTAATTATTGCTTTAAATAATGCATTGGACAAAGCTAATGAGATAAATGAAGCTGAAATGGCGGCAGCCGCTAAAGGAGGATTGCCAGATATTCCTGGAATGGATATGTTTAAATAAATTTGCTGTTCGCGGTTGTGAGTACCTATTAAAAAATGACAGAATACGATCAAATATTAAACAACATAAAAAGATATGTTGATCTAAATGATGAAGATGAAAAGCAATTTATTGCTATCATTAGAAAAACTCGCGTAAAAAAGAGACAGTTTATTGTACAACCAGGATTTGTGTGTTCGCATCAAACTTACGTGGTTAAAGGTGCATTAAGAGTTTATTTTGTAAATAAAGAAGGTCAAGAACACACCTTACAATTTGCCATTGACGATTGGTTTGCCAGTGACCATTATAGCTATATCAATCAAACACCGGCCTCCATATATATAGAAGCCTTAGAAGACACGCATATTCAACAAATTGAATTTAATGATGTAGAGCGTTTATGTTTGAGAAATCAAAAATTCGAACGTTTTTTTAGAATGGTTGCGCAAAAATCATTTGCTTATGCTCAACGTAGAATTTTATCAAACTTAGATAAAACTGCTGAAGAAAGATATTTAGAATTTACATTAATGTATCCTGATATTGTACAAAAAGTTCCGCAATATGCATTGGCTTCTTATTTAGGTATGACTCCAGAATTTTTAAGTAAAATACGAAAAAAAATTGCTCTAAAATCTTAAGGTGGGTTCTAAAAATTCATTTCTTTCAAAAACAGAGAGAATGAATGAGATGTTAGGCACTATTTTTTTTCAATAGCCTTAGTTATTTAAAACAAAATATAACGAAGCAGGTTATTTGTTATCTTTGTTTCCTCAAGGATTTCCAGAGTTTCCCAAATACTTTCTAAAATTTCATTGCATTATCTAAATAGTACTTCAAAAATTTTAGTCGTCTTTGAAAAACTTTGAAAATTTTGATGCGAATGAATTTTTAGAACCCACCTTAATCTAGTTCAACTATATTTCCTAACATAGTTCATTTTCCAACTTTCATTATCTCTTCACCTTTGTGGAATAATTTAAAACAATTTCACAATGGAAAAAATATCTATCCCTTCATACATAGAAGGTTTAACTGAATTAAGAGACCAGCTAAAAGAAATGCTGCCTTCAAACGCCTTAACAACATTTGATAATGATGCAGCTCAACTAGAAAAGAATCATTCGTCAATTTTAAAACTGAATACAGGTGACATAGCTCCTGATTTCTCTTTGGTCAATGCTATTGGAGAAACTATCAGATTAAATGATCTACTTCAAAAAGGAAAGGTAGTGTTAACTTTTACAGAGGCTCATGGTGCCCGTATTGTAACTTACAATTAGGTCAATATCAACAGATTTTAAACGAAATTAACGAGAAGGGAGCTTCTTTGGTTGCTATTTCACCTCAAAACCCTGATGCGTCATTGGGTATAAAAGAAAAAAACGAATTACAATTTGAAGTGTTAAGCGATAACGGAAATATAGTAGCTCGTAAATTTACCACCGTCTTTAAAAATAGTGACGCTCCTATCGATGCAATGACAGATCTAGGGTATGACTATGATGGATTTTACGGTGACGATTCAAGAGAAATTCCTGTGCCGGCAGTCTTTATCATTGATCAAGATAGAAAAATAATTTTTGCGAAAGCAGAAGGAGGTGATTACAGAAATCGTGTTGAACCAATTGAAATACTTAAAAACATATAAAACCCATGAAAATAACTTTTATAGGCTTAGGAATAATGGGAAGTCGAATGGCTTCTCATCTAGCCAAAAACAATGTCGACTTAACTGTTCATAACAGAACACCAATTGATAACGAAATCATAGAAGGTAATACTATAATTATTGCTGATTCTTTGCAGGATGCAGTAAAAGATGCTCACATTGTATTTAGCATGTTATCTACTCCTGAAGCGGTTGAAGAAGTGTTTTTTGGAAAAGAAAATACACTAAGCATCATGAAAAAAAATGCCATCTGGGTAGATTGTTCTACTGTTAACCCTTCATTTAGTTTAAGGGCTTTTCAGGAAGCAAAACGTCATGGTATTCGATTTTTAGATGCCCCAGTTGCCGGCTCAAAACCACAAGCAGCAAATGCCGAATTGGTATTTTTTGTTGGTGGAAACAAAAAATCTATTAATGAAATCGAACCCTATTTAAGTATCATGGGAAAGAAAGTATTGCATATAGGTGGAATAGGAAAAGGATCATCGTTTAAAATGTTGGTAAATATTATGCTTGCACAATCAATGTTGATCTTTTCGGAAGCTGTATTGCTTGGCGATAAAATGGAAATTCCAAAAGAATTTTTATTAGACCTACTCCCTAACTTAGTGGTTTCTGCTCCTTTCACTAAATTCAAAGCTGAATCTATTAAGAAGGATAATTATGATGTTCAATTTCCATTAGAATGGATGCATAAAGATTTACACTTAGCAACACTCACCGCATATGAACAAAATCAGCCCTTATTCTTAGCGAATTTGACCAAGGAATTGTACGCTGAAGCTGTTAAAAGTGGAATGGGTAGGCTTGATTTTTCGGCAATTCATAAATACTTAGAGTCATAAAATCAGAAAACTAATGCCGCTATTTTTTTACAATTTAGCGGTGTTTTTTATTCAGTTACGTTTAACTTAATATACTTTTTTTCAACTGCAATCATATATTTAAAAATTAAATATTGCGCCAACACATACGTAATCATAATTGCAACAGGATAAACCAATTTCGGTTCATGAAATTTATGCAATGCAATCATACTATCAGAAGCAATGAATGTGACGGCTCCTATCATTAAAAAAAGTGCTGGTATTGTTCTTTTCGTTACATAATTTAACGTCGCTACCCATCCGAAAACTGAAATTGCAATCCCGTAAAGCAATACCGGATAGAACAAATCACCTAAATTAGGTTTCAACAAACTCAATAAATAAACTACATAGTTAGCGAATAAAAAAGCATATAAATACTTATGAAAAAACGAAGGTTTTTCTAGCTGCTTTAAGATAATATATATGTAGATAACTTGAGTTATTAAAAAAGCAGCTATTCCGTATAAAAATAAATTGTTCTTATCCATTAGTAGTATATCTCCTAAAAAGGAAAAAACTAACCCAATCATATACCAATTATTCTTTTTCTCTACAGAAAAATAATATAGCGCAATAAGAGAAACCATTATTAATGGTTTAAAAATTATCTGCAATAAAGAATTATTGAATGCAACTCCAACAATGTCCAATACGGAAACAATAGCAAAGAGTATTGTTAAAGATTTAGTTATCACATTAGTTTTCATAACCACAATTATTGATTACTGTTTACTGATTAACCGTCAACTGAATGTTTCATTTTGGCAATATGCATTCCTTGCTTAATTTTGAAAGTAAAGGATCCAATCCAGATTCTAGTGATTGTTTCATGATATTAGAATCTTCTTTATGGCATTGTAAACAGGCTCCTACCAACAAAATTCGTTTTTGCTCTTTTATAGTAAAGGGTCTAAAATCTGTACGAGTTGAAAAAACCTTCGCCTTTTGTTGTTTTAAAAAAGGAATCCAGGCATCTTCTGGTAAGTTATCGTTCGGATTCAGGTCATAATCAGCGCTAAACAGCCATTCTCCATAACCTTTGGAAACATCATATTTTAATGTACCATTGCCATAACCAATTGCTGCCGGATCGCTATGGCATGATTTACAATCGCGAGATTTTTTAGCTATGGTATGTGGTGAATTGGGCGCGTACAATCTATGAAAAGAAGTTTTATCTTCTTTATCACCACTAAAGCTTTCGTGGTCAATTGTTAAGATCATTCCAGGGACTGCAGGTTCTATAATGCGCTCATTTTCTTTAATACGCACACCCAATGAAGGTTTCCCTGAATTAAATTCAGACACATACTCTATCCATTGACCAACTACTTCTTTTTTATCTAATAGATCATATCCTTTAGGATCGTTTTTATCAAAACTATTGTGACATCCTATACATTTGGGCGTCCATTGTGCATGACACGCTGAACAGTTTACATCTTTATGTGCAGTATCTCTTGCACAAACCTCACTTTGTTTATTGATTTGATGTAATTTTCCATCTTTTTTTCCTATTAAAAAAACATTCTCATTCTCATCTACATAAGTATTTACCAGCGGATGTCCATCCTTTTTAACGGCCAACATCTTTTTATCAGTATGCTCATACTTTCTATGTAAAAAAACAAGAGAAGACTCTGTATCTAATTCTTCAAAAGCAATAGTAGTTGGCTTATCTTTAAAATGACAGTCTGCACAACTCAATGTTACAGCCTCTTCTTCATGTAAATAATCCTTACCATCACCCATCACCTCATGCGAACTATGACAATCGATACACGACATACCTTTAGAATGGTGTACATCTTCTCCTTGATAACTGTATACCCTTTTATCTTCAAAAACCTTAAACCCTTCCTTATTCAAAACATCTTTTTCATCTAATAATGTTTCGTGCCAACCTTCATAATTTGTAGAAATTCTGCTCGAACGGCTATGACAGCCAAAACAATGTTCATTTGTCACAAAAATATCAGTCGATGGATGCACCTTAGGTAGTTCTTTTTTATTTGAACTTATGTATTTTTTTAAATCAGTTTTTGCTTTTTCAGAATAATTTAAATGGCACGCATTACACCCTCCTCCTCTACTTAATTGATTAATTTGTCCCAATTCACTTTTTTCTGCTCCTAAATGACAATTGGCACATAAATCTCGTAAGTGTTTATCTGCCGGTGAAGATTTAATATCTCTAATATCATAATGATAATCAGGAGAATCGGCTTCACCAAAAACAAATTTATCTACAGCTACCAATCCACTATTAGTCGTCATTAATGAATGCTTAATTTTATCTAATTCATTTACATGACATGTACCACATGTTTTATCTGCATCTGATAAATTACCCGGAATAAGCACCATTCCTTTATGTGATTCATCCTTATTTGTAGTTGCCGGGTTTCCTAAATGACAAGCTACACATCCTATTAATTCGGGATTGTGATATTCAGAATATCCTGTAGTATGAGTATGACATTTTTGACAAGATTCTTTGCTCATGCTAATTGATGTATATCCTTGATTTGATTCTTTTTCGGAGGAATTATGGTCAGTCCATTTTAAAAAAATATACCCTAAAACTATAAGAATCAGAATAGTAAATATTATATATTCCTTTTTTAAAAACCTCATTAATAAAATTTAAAATCTTCAAAACAAATCTACAATTATTTATTAGGTACCTAACCTAAAAAAACGATTCAATTTTTTTAGCAATTTTAATCTTTGTAACCATTGTCACACTTTTTTTAATATTTACATGATTAATGTCATTAAAATAGAATTATAAGAGGTCTACTTTTGTCCTAATATTATTGAAATTAAAAGGATTCAAGAAATTCATCAAAATCAAAACATATAACTTATGAGTAGTTCAAGAAGATCATTTATTAAAATATCTGCCTTAGGTGCAGGTGGACTTGCTCTTTCTGCATCAGCATTGAGCTCAATTGGATCTAACGTTTTAACTGAAAATAATGTATTAGCTAACAGTGTAAAAAAACTAAAAATCTCACCAACCTATTGTGAAGTTTGTTTTTGGAAATGTGCAGCCTGGGCTTACACAGATGAAAATAATAAGATTCAAAAATTGATTGGTAACGATATAGACCCACATTGTAACGGTCGTCTATGTCCAAGAGGTACTGGTGGAGTTGGTATGTATTCTGATAATGACCGATTAAAAACACCTTTAATAAGAGTAAAAGGCGAAGCAGGAAAAGAAGATACATATAGAGAAGCTAGTTGGGATGAAGCATTGACATTAATTGCTTCAAAAATGAAAGGTATCAAAGATACCTATGGTGCTGAGAGTATGGCATTATTAAAACACGGTTCTCCCGGAAGTCATTTTGAACATCTCTTTAAAGCCTACGGTTCTGATACAATAGCCGAACCTGCTTATGCACAATGTAGAGGTCCAAGAGAAACAGGATTCGGATTAACCTTTGGTTCTTGGGTGGGATCACCGGAACCTACTGATATTAGAGATACCAAATGTTTAGTATTGATTGGTTCGCATATAGGTGAGAACATGCACAATACACAAGTGCAAGAAATGTCAGATGCTATAGATAACGATGCAACAATTATTACTGTTGATCCGAGATTTTCAACCGCAGCAAGTAAATCAAAATATTGGTTACCTATTAAACCTTCAACTGATATTGCTTTATTACTTTCATGGATGCATGTTTTGATATATGAAGATATTTATGATAAAGAGTATGTAAAACAATACGGTTCGGGGTTTGAAGAATTAAAACAACATGTTAAAAGTTATACCCCTGAATGGGCATATGGCATTACAACTATCAAACCTGAAGAAATTCGCAAAACTGCTAGAATTATGGCAGCTGCAGCACCTTCAGTAATTATACATCCAGGTAGACATGTAACTTGGTATGGTGATGATACACAGCGTGCAAGAGCTATGGCTATTTTAAATGGTTTATTAGGTTCTTGGGGAAGACGTGGTGGGTTTTATTTTAAAGAAAAAATAAAAGTTCCTAGTTATCCTCATCCTCCATTTCCAAAACATAAATGGGGATGGAAAGAAATTGGAGAAAAATATCCATTTGCAGAAATGGGTATCACCAATGAAGTTGTACAGGCTTCTATTGCCGGAAATAATGAAAAATACCCTGTTAAAGCTTGGTTTATAGCTGGTACTAATTTAGTAAATACACTACCTCAACGTAAATTAATTGAAAAAGCTATAGATGATGTTGAGTTTATCGTAGTGGTTGATACAATGCCAATGGAAATTACAGGCTATGCAGATGTAGTATTACCTGAATGTACTTATTTAGAAAGGTATGATGGTATACGATCTTCTACCAACAGAGAACCATCAATAGCTTTACGTATGCCTGCAGCAGAGCCTAGATTTGATTCTAAACCTGCCTGGTGGATTGCCAAACAACTTGGTGAGCAATTAGGTCTACACGACTATTTTAACTATAACGATTTTAAGGAAGTTATCGCCTGGCAATTAGAAAAAATGGGCACTTCTTTAGAAGAAATGGAAAAAATCGGAGTTAAAAAATTTAAAAGAAAATCAGGTCCAATGTTTTTAACAGAAGGACAACCTTATGAATTTGCTACCAATAGTGGAAAAATTGAATTCTATTCTACTGAACTCGCTGAAAAAGGTTTTGACCCAATGCCAGTTTACACATCACACGATCATCCAGAACAAGATTTTTATAGATTAAATTATGGTCGTTCACCGATGCACACTTTTAGTAGAACGATTAACAATCCTAATTTAAGTGATTTAACAGACGAAAATAAACTTTGGGTAAACCCAAAAGTAGCTCGAATTGAAGGTCTAGTAAATAATCAAGAAGTTTGGTTAGAAAATCAAGATGGTATAATTTCAACATTCCCTATTAAAGTTCGTGTAACCGAACGTATTAGATGGGATTCTGTGTATATGTATCATGGTTTTGGGCATAATAATAAAAAATTATCAAGAGCTTTCGGTAAAGGGGCTAGTGATACTGAATTAATAACCAAAGTTACTATTGATCCACTAATGGGTGGTACAGGTATGAGAGGTAATTTTGTAAAGTTTATAACTGAAAATCCACATAAAGAAATATTGACATGAGATATGCAATGGTAATAGACACTTTAAAGTGTGTCGGATGCAGCGACTGTGTTGTTGCATGTCAAACAGAAAACGATGTTCCGGTAGGATATTGTAGAGATTGGGTAACAGAATCAGTAAGTGGCTCCTATCCTACAATAGAGTTAGAATTGAAATCTGAACGTTGTAATCACTGTAGTAATGCACCATGTGTAAGATGTTGCCCTACTGGTGCAAGTCACTCTGTAGAAGGTGGTATCATAATGGTAACAGAAGATGAATGTATTGGTTGTGGTGCGTGTATTGAATCGTGCCCTTACGATGCTCGTTTCCAACACCCTGAAGGCTATGTTGATAAATGTACATTTTGTCATCATCGATTAGAAAAAGGTCAACAACCTGCTTGTGTATCAGTTTGTCCTACAAAGTGTATGTATTTTGGTGATCTTGATGATCCTTCAAGTGAGGTAGCACAGCTATTAACAAAAAGAAAATATAAAGTGTTGGCTCCTGAAGCAGGAACTGATCCTAATGTATATTATTTAATCAAGTAAAAATACTACCATGCAAGAAGAAATTTTTATTAGCGGAAGAGACATTCCCAATATAGATCCAAGTTTAGAAGTTTGGCACTTTCCAATATCTCTCTATTTATTTTTAGGTGGTATGGCGGCAGGTATTATATTTTTTGCCTCATTATTTACTATACTTAGAAAGGAAAAAGAAGTACCTACAGCTGTTAAAAGTGCCATGATTGTTGCTGTTGTTGCTATAAGTATTGGTTTGGTTGCTTTAATGTATGATTTAACACATCTATTATATGTTTGGCAGTTATACATGACTGTAAGAATTGAGTCTCCTATGTCATGGGGTGCTTGGGTATTATTAATTATTACTATCATATCCTTTCTTTGGGTATTCAGTTATTTCTCTGAAATGTTCCCAAAATGGAATTTAAAATTTGATTTTCTTAAAAAATTCCAAGCTTATTTGATAAAAAACAGAAGAACAATGGCAATAGTTTTATTACCATTATCTATTATTTTAGGTGTTTATACAGGTATATTACTCTCAGCATTTAATGCACGTCCATTATGGAACAATGCTATTTTAGGCCCTCTATTTTTGACTTCTGGATTATCAACGGGTGCAGCGGCCATCATACTATTTTCAAAAAATCATATTGAAAGGAAACTTTTTACTAAAATCGATATAGCACTCATTATTCTTGAACTTGGCTTGATCATCCATATGTTTATGGGTATGTACGCTGGATCTACAGTACAATTAGAAGCATTAGACATTCTTATGAATGGAGAGTTTACAGTAATGTTTTTTGTATTTGTCATTATTCTCGGATTAATTTTCCCAGCTATATTAGAAGGGGTCGAATTAATAGGCTTTAAAGTGCCCTCAGTTGTTCCTGCCCTGTTAATACTAATGGGCGGATTAATATTTAGAATGGTGATGGTAGAAGCAGGTCAATTAACAAGATATTTATATTAATAGTTTTATCATGCAAGAAAAGAAACAAAAAAATAGACATGTGTATTGGAACCCATATTTTGGAGGGTTTTTGTTAGGCCTTTTAATAATCTTCACATTTTATATTACCGGTAGAGGATTAGGAGCAAGTGGTGCATTAAAAAGTGGTGTTGTTACTATGGTACATACCGTTGCGCCAACACATGCCGAAAACAATGTATATTATAGTAAGTTTATAAAAGAAGGAGAATCTCCTATGAATAATTGGTTAGTCTTTGAGGCCATAGGTGTTTTACTAGGCGCTTTTTTATCTGGAGCCTTAACGGGTCGATTAAAATTAAAAGTGCAACATTCTCCTAAAATAACAAGCAGAAGAAGATTGGTTTTTGCTTTAACAGGAGGTCTCTTATTTGGTTTAGGTGCGCAAATAGCTAGAGGCTGTACCAGTGGAGCTGCCTTAAGCGGAATGGCTGTTTTATCAGTTGGAGGCTTTATTACCATGATTGCCATTTTTGGTACTGGTTATCTTGTAGCTTACTTTTTTAGAAAAAATTGGATTTAATTAATTAAAAAAAATAAAAATTATGGGCCCTTTAATTCCTAACGGTATAATTCCTGAAGATTGGAATTACATTATTGCAATTTTAATTGGAATGGTTTTTGGATTCATCCTTGAAGCTTCGGGATTTTCGTCTTCTAGAAAATTAGCCGGTCAATTTTACGGATACGATTTCGCTGTATTAAAAGTATTTTTCACCGCGGCAGTTGTCGCTGTAATCGGGTTATATTATATGGATTATCTAAATTGGATTGATATTTCTCAATTGTATGTTCATCCTACCTATCTATGGGCTGCAATAATCGGTGGTGTCATTATGGGAGTTGGTTTTTTAGCAGGCGGATTTTGCCCGGGTACAAGTCTATGCGCCGTAGCAATTGGTAAAATAGATGGTATGGTTTTTACGCTGGGATTGATCATAGGAATCTTTATCTTCTCTGAATCATTTAGTGCGCTAGAACCATTTTTTGAAGCCTCTAATTTAGGAAATATTACGCTAGTTGATTCTTTAGGAATTTCTCCTTATTGGATAATTTTCGTGTTTACCATCATCGCCTTAGTTGCTTTTTATTTTTCAGATTGGGTAAGAAGTAAAGTTAAAAAAGTATTCTACTAAATAATATAGATCATGTCAAAAAAATATAAACTTAAACGTCTACTTGTAAGAAGATACCAAATATTAGCTGCTATCTTATTCATTTTAGCTGCCGGGCTCGTTTTACTACCAAAATACAAGAAGAATGAAGGTGTAAAGCCTGAGTTGTTTGTTAAAAATGCAATTAGTTCTGAACGCTATATCTCTACCGATTTATTAGCAGACAGATTGGTTAATCAAGACCCTGTAGTTTTATTAGTAGATACCAGATCAGAAAAAGATTTTAATAATTATGCGCTACCAAATGCAATTAATATACCCTTGAAAAAATTCTTGGATGAAGACTTTGAAGGATTTATCAATCAAGATGTCTATGATGTAATTCTTTATTCTAATGATAATTTTTATGCAGATCAAGCATGGATGATAGGCAATCGTTTAGGATATACCAACCTTTATGTGCTAAAGGGCGGACTCAATGAATGGTTTAATACTATTATAAACCCTAAACTACCAGAAGAAACCATGCCAAATGAAGCTTTTGAATTGTATTCATTTAGAAAAGCTGCAGGTATGTATTTTGGTGTAGGAATACCTGAACCAGAAACGAAAGAAATAATCAAAAAGAAGCCTGTTAAAAAAGTCATTACTGTTAAGAAAAAGAAAAAGAGGGCTCCAGAAGGCGGTTGTTAATTTGAGTAAGTATTCCTAGATGTGATCATCTGGGTTTCGGATAAATTGTCATTCCCGCAAAAGCGGTAATTCAAAAATAAAATTCATTGATAAAATAATTATTGTAAATCATGAAAGAACTAGAAAAAACAAAACGAATCTCAATTTCTGCGGTACTATTCCTACTTATTGTGGTAATTGCAATTTTAACTTTTGAAAAACCTCAACATGTTTTTGACAAAAATACTGAGGCTACCTTACATGAAATTGTAAATAGCAGTTATATTATAACATTAAATCAATTAGATTCAATGAATCCTTCACAATATGAACTTATAGATATCAGAAGTAATTTTGAATATTCTAAAGGTCATATTAAAAATGCCATCAATATAGCAACGCATCAAATTTTAGAAAATGATTATATTGATTTACTCGATGAACTAAAAGAAAACAATAAAAACATTGTTTTATATGGTAAAGATCCTGATGAAGCTAACAGTGCTTGGATGTTATTGTATCAATTAGGTTATGAAAATGCTAAAATTCTTTGTGTAGAAACAAATTACAATGATAATGAATTTCAAGTCAAAAATTATGCTTTAGAAAAAGCTACTGTAAATTATGCAGAGATAATCGAAAAGTCAAAAGCAATTCCAAAAGAAACGGCAAAAACAGTAGATAAACCAAAAAAGAAAAAAAGAGTCATCACTAAACCAAAAAAGAAAAAAAGAGTACCTGAAGGTGGATGTTAACCCAATCTTTATTATTAAAATATGTACTGATAGCACAATTAGTCTTGCTAATTAATTTAAAATCATACTAAGATGAAAAATGATAAAAGTTTAATTAGAAAAAAATTACGAAGTAGTTTTGTAAAAATTTTTGACAAAACATTATTAGACGAAATTGTTGAAATTGGTATTTATAAAAGTTTTGAAAAAGAAGATTTACTCATTGATATAGATGATCAAATGACACATATACCATTGATTATAGATGGCGTAGTAAAAGTTATCAGAGAAGATAAAAATAATGATGAAATCTTACTGTATTTTTTAGAAAAAGGAGATACATGTGCTATTTCATTTATAAATTGTATCAACCGTAGTAAAAGTATGTTTCGAGCTGTAATTGAAAAAGATACGACATGTATTATGATTCCTATTGATAAAATAGAAGATTGGATTATCAAGCACAAAACATGGAGACATTTTATTATTGACAGTTATCATAAACGACTCACTGAAATGGTTGAAGCCATAGATAGTTTAGCATTTTTGAAATTAGATGATCGCCTTTATAAATACCTTTCAGATAAAATGAAAATTTTGCATAATCAAAATTTAACCATTACCCATCAACAAATTGCTGATGATTTAAATACATCTAGAGTTGTTGTTTCTAGGCTATTAAAATCTCTAGAAAAAATTGGAAAAATTGAACTTGGTAGAAACAAAATAAAAATTGCTATATAGCAATTCGTTTTTAAAAATCTTCAAAATATTTTTCTTTAGAAACGTTGACATTCAAAAGCAAACCAAGATTCTTCTAAAATCTTTTAATTTTTCCCAACTTATCAAACATTTTAGAAGTTAAAAAACCTCACATTTCTCCTATTTTATACATTTAGAAAATATACGACACTTATAATTTCCTTATCTACAGTTATTTATATGTAATTTACTATTGTTTTTTTATTCCTTCCTTTTCAATTTAAATCAGTAATAAATGTTACTCCTATAGGTAACAAATGTTACTAATCATACTGATTATTTATTGTATAAAAATGACAAAAGTCATAAAAATAATTGTCTTCCATTTCTAATTTTGATATCAAATAAGAACAAATAAACAATTGAATTTTAAATATCTATAACATGAAAAAGCTATCTATTTTTTTAATAACAATCCTTATTTCTACAGCTGTTTTTTCAAACAGTTTTGCAAATAAAACTATTGACAGTTTACCTGTAAATCCACAGGATGAATTTGAGACTCTACTGAACTATTTTGAAGCAAACAATAACTTTATAAATAGTGACGCTTCTCCCGCAATAATCAATGCAGATGAAGTAAAAAAGAATCTAAAAAACTCTAAATATCACATTATTGATATCAGAAGTGAAAGCTGGTTTGAATATGGTCATTTAAAAGGAGCAAACAATGTTAAAGCTGCTGAGTTGCTGACTTATTTTGAAACCAAAATTGCACCTACTGATTTTGATAAAATTGTCTTGATATGTTACTCTGGTCAATCAGCAGCATATTATTCAGGTCTATTACGCTTGGCAGGCTATGATAATGTATATAATATGAAATGGGGAATGAGCTCTTGGAGAGTTGATTTTGCAGAAAATTCTTGGTTAAAAAATATCAAAAATGATTTTGCAAGTAAACTAGAAACAAATGAAAATGCAAAACCCGAAAAAGGGGCACATCCAACATTAAGTACAGGTAAAACAGAGGCTACAGAAATTTTAAAAGTACGTCTAGAAAAACTATTCGCTACACCTTATAAAGAATATATCATAAAATCAGCCGATGTTTTTGAAAACCCATCTAACTATTACACCGCGAATTACTGGAATCAAGACAACTATAATAATGGACATATTCCAGGCGCTGTATTCTATCAATCTAACAGTTCATTAGCATCTGCCACAGACCTTTACACCTTACCAGTAGATAAGAAAATTGCCATGTATTGCGCAACAGGTCAAAACGCGGCTTATACAGTTGCATACTTAAATGTGTTGGGCTATGATGTTGGCAATATCGCTTACGGAGCAAATAGTTTTATGAACAAAACATTGAAAGAAAAAAACTGGAATGCTTTTACTAAGAAAGAAGTAAATATGTATCCGGTAATCGAATAAAACAACTAACAAAACTCAAATTATAATAACATTAAATATTAAGTCATGAAAAAATTATCATTATTATTTATAGGATTATTACTGATACCCTCTCTATTTCTAAGTTCGTGCGATAGAGGCGATGATATCGTAGGTGGCGGAACCAGTGCAACAACTTTTTCATTATTGAAAGATTATATGGTTGCGAATAATCTAGATGCCGATAAAGTGCAAGTAAACGCAGATGGTTTAAAGTTTGTTGTGGGTGCTCCAGCAGATGCCGGTGTGGCATTAGATGAATTTCTAGCTAAATATTATATTATTGATATAAGAAGTAATGCTGATTTTACTAGCAAAGGGCATATAGAAGGTGCAAAAAATGTAGCTTTTACGGATATTTTAACAGAAGCTCCTAATTCAGGTGGAAAACCAATCTTAGTCGTTTGTTATACAGGTCAAACTGCTTGTTATGCTACCTCTTTATTACGCATGTACCATCCGGATTACAGTGATACACAAGCCTTAAAATGGGGTATGTCAGGCTGGAATGCAGCTACAGCAGGTCCTTGGAATGGAAAAATTGGTGCCAACGAAGCAGACAGTCATACAAATTGGTCTTATTCAGCTGCTCCTGCTAATTTACCATTTGACCCACCAACACTCTCTAGTTTCTCCATAGATGGTTCTGAAATTCTTAAAGAAAGAGTTGAGCAAGTGGTTGCAGACGGTTTCGGTGGTGCTGCAAGTGTTGCAACGGTAAACGGTATCGATGTCCTTAATACTCCGATCGACTATTTCGTTAACAACTATTTTAGCGAAGTTGACTATGCAGGTTTTGGACACATTGCAAATGCATATCGCATCAAAGAAAACTTATTACTCTCTACCAATGGAAATTTAGGTTTAAATTCTAAAACTAAAATCGCCAGTTATTGTTATACGGGTCAAACTTCAGCAGTGTTAACTGCTTGGTTAAGAGTATTAGGCTATGATGCATATAGTATGTTATTTGGAATGAACGGAATTTATAATACCAATCCTGTATGGGCTACAAACCAATGGGGTGTAGGTTCTTCAGTTCCTAAAGATTTACCATTAGTATTCTAATTAAACAAGGGGATATTTAACCGTCATGGAATTAAACATGACGGTTAAATAATACCATTTGTAAAATCAAAAAATTTAAACAAATGAAAAATTTACTATATATATTTCTCGCAATTGTACTCTCTATTCAAGCTAACCAGGTATTTGCCCAAGGTTGTGAAGGAGATGATCCGGCAGCCAATACCGACTCACTAAACATATATAAACCAATAATTTTTGGATACATTCAATCTCAATATGATTATACTTTTAATGATGCAAATGATAACACCTTTAGGTTTAAAAGAGCGAGATTAGGCGCAAGAGGAAAAATTAAAGGTGATTTTTCATACTATTTTATGTTAGAAACTAGCCCGTTTATAGGCAGTACAGGTGACGCTTATTTAATGGATGCATTTATAACTTATGACAAGCATAATTGGGCAAGAATATCTGTTGGTACATTTAAACAACCCTTTAGCTTAGAAGTAGCCACACCGTGTCATAGCTTGACAACTATCGACAGGTCAATTGTTGCCGATCAATTAGTAGCTCCACAAAGAGATTTTGGTATCGCAGTATTTGGTGGTAATAAATATAATAAATTGAATTATGCAGTTGCCTTGATGAATGGTAGAGGATTAAAAGTGAAAGATGACAATGCTAAAAAGGATATTATTGGTAGAGTTACCTATAAAGTAACCGATTTTATGACACTTGGTGGTAGTTTTAGATATGGTTATCCTACACCAAACGACGATGATAATTCACGTACCACCGTTGGTGGTGAAATTGCACTTGCCTTTAATAATTTAAAAATTCAAAGTGAGTATATCTATGATGAAGGTGCATACTTTAGTGGTGCTGGTGGTGGTTGTGGTGCGGACCCTGTGGCACTTGGAGAAAAAAGAGATGGTGGTTATGCAATGATTTCATACGATACAAAATGGAATATTCAACCCGTCTTTAAATACGAATATTTTGACCCTAATATCGATGTTAAAGATATTGGTTATCAAGAGATGATGACCATAGGAGCAAATTATTTCTTTAATAAAAAAATTAGATTGCAAGTAAATTACCAAGCGCATATTGAAACCATTAATAATGTAGATAATGATATGCTATTGGCTCAATTACAAGTTAAATTCTAAAAAATAAATTTGTTTTTATTGTTTATTTAAATTTGTTTGTGATTAAATAAAAAAACCTTCTAACTAAAGTTAGGGGGTTTTTTGTTTTCTATTTCTGTATATTTGTGTAAATTTTTACACATTATACAACTGTGAATAGTCAAGAAACAATCTTAAAAGAAAAATTAAACGACTACTACTCTACTATATTTGAAGATGAATTACTTGACGAAATTGTCAACGTTGGTCACTTAGATAAAATTAAAAGCGGTGAACTCTTAATAGATATTGATGATAATATGACTCATATTCCGTTAATTTTAGACGGTATAGTAAAAATTATCAGAAAAGATAAAAACGGAGATGAAATCGTTATTTATTTCTTAGAGCGTGGTGATACATGTGCTATTTCTTTTGTTAATTGTATCAACAGAAAGAAAAGTATCTTTAAAGGAGTAGTAGAAAAAGATATCGAAGCCATTTTTTTACCCGTTGAATTCATTGATGATTGGTTAGTTAAATTCGAATCGTGGCGCCATTTTATTATTGACAGCTATCATTTTAGATTGATTGAAATGGTAGAATCTATTGATAGCTTGGCATTTATGAAAATGAATGAACGCTTGTTTAAATATCTAAATGATAAGGTAAAAATAACCAAAGATGTCAATCTTCAAATTACTCATCAAGAAATAGCTGATGATCTAAACTCTTCAAGAGTTGTGATTACAAGATTGATTAAGGAATTGCACGATGAAGGAAAAATTTACTCTACGAGAAATAAGATTCGAGTATTAGATTTTTAATTCTACTTCAACATTTCAATAAAATCATTTTCAGAAATTATAGGAACTTTCAATTCTTCTGCCTTTACTCGCTTACTTGGCCCCATATTGTCACCTGCAATAATATAACTAGTTTTTTTAGAGATAGAACTTGACACTTTACCTCCATTATCTTCAATAGCTTTTTTTAATTCATTTCTACTCATTTTTTCAAAAACCCCTGAAACTACAAATATTTTGCCTTGTAAGATTTCTGTTTGATTTTCTAACGCTTTCGCGGAAAGTTGCAACTGGACTCCATAACTCTTTAATCTATCTATCAATTGAATGTTTACCAAATTATTAGAAAAATTAATAATACTTTGAGCAATACGCTCTCCAATTTCATCAACCGCAATTAATTCATCAAAATTAGCTCGCATCAAATTATCGATACTCTTAAAATGTTTTGTCAATTTTTTAGCAACCGTTTCACCAACATACCTTATCCCCAGTCCAAACAACACTTTCTCAAACGGAATCTTTTTTGAGGCCTCAATACCTTCAATCATATTTTGTGCTGACTTTTCTGCCATCCGTTCTAATGGAATAATTTGCTCAACTTTTAATTCGTATAAATCGGCATAATTATTAATTAAATTTTCTTTAAACAATAACTCAACAGTTTCAGCTCCTAAGCCATCAATATCTAATGCTTTTCGACTGATAAAATGTTGAATTCTTCCTGTAATTTGAGTCGGGCACCCATATTCATTCGGACAGTAATGCTTAGCATCTCCTTCTTTTCTTATCAATGCTGTATTACAATCTGGGCAATGCGTTATATATTTTGTTGGAATAGAATCGTCTGGTCTTTTGCTAAGATCAACCCCAACAACTTTGGGAATAATTTCGCCACCTTTTTCTACAAAAACAGTATCATTTACTCTAATATCTAGTTTTTCAATTTGATCAGCATTATGCAAAGAAGCCCTTTTTACAATAGTCCCTGCCAAAGCTATAGGTTCTAAATTGGCTACTGGTGTGATAGCACCTGTACGACCCACCTGATAGGAAATACTTTTTAACACCGTACTTTTTTGTTCTGCTTTAAATTTATAGGCGATTGCCCAACGAGGCGCTTTGGCTGTATATCCCAATTCATCCTGATGAGCTAAAGAATTTACTTTTACCACAACCCCATCCGTTTCATAGGGCAATTGATGACGTTCTGTATCCCAATGATTTATAAAATCGAAAACAGTATGTATAGAATCGGCGACTTTTAATGTATTCGGAATTTTGAATCCAGATTTTTTAGCATATTCTAAGGTTTCATAATGCGTTTTAAATGGAAGTCGATTCGCCACAACATGATACAGTAAACAGTCTAATGGTCGATTTGCCACCTCTGCACTATCTTGTAATTTTAAACTACCACTAGCCGTATTTCTAGGATTCATATACGGATCATCACCTGCTTCAATACGTGCTGCATTCATTTTATTAAATCCGTCAAGCGGTAAAATAATCTCTCCCCTGATCTCAAAATCCAATACTTTGTGTTGTTTTAGTTTTAATGGAATTGATCTAATTGTTTTAATGTTGGCAGTAACATCATCACCTTGAAATCCATCACCTCTAGTCACTGCTCTTTTCAATTCACCATCTTCATAGGTTAAATTGATAGAAGCACCGTCATATTTTAATTCACAAACATATTCAATCAGTTCAACACCTAACATCTTTTGAATTCGTTTCTCCCAGTCTAATAAATCTTCCTTAGAGTAACTGTTATCCAATGAATACATGCGGTTTTTATGTAAAACAGTTTCAAAATTTTTAGTTACTTCTCCCCCTACTCTTTGTGTTGGGGAATTAGCATCAAAAAATTCTGGATGCTTATTTTCTAATTCCAGAAGTGATTTTAATTTTATATCAAACTCATAATCAGAAATAGTAGGATTATCCAACACATAATAATTATGATTATGTTTTCTAAGCTCTTCTCTAAGTTCCTCTATTTGTTGATGAATATCTGTCATTAATTGAAATTAGTTTAAACTCAAAAATAATTATTTTTCACATAAGGTATGCGCTAAACTCAAAAAATATATTTCGTTTATGAAAATTGCATTTTTTGCAATAGAAATCATATAGAATTACAACTTATGTAACATAAGTTACTGAAATTAGTGACTTTAGTCACATAAACATGATTAAAATCACTTTTTAAAATTATTTACCAACTTACCTTTGTACCATAAAACAGAAATAAAACATATTAATTATGAAGAAATTATTGATATTAGGAGCAGGTACAGCCGGCACGATGATGTTAAATAAATTATATAAAGAATTAGACAAAGACGAATGGGAATTAACAATAGTAGATCAATATAAAACACATTATTACCAACCCGGATTTTTATTTATTCCATTCGGAATTTATAATAAACAAGACGTAACAAAACCCAAATATGACTTTTTTCCTGCTGGAGTAAATGTTATATTTAGTCCTATTGATAAAATAGTCGGTGAAGAAAATAAGGTACATTTAGAAGGCGGTCAAGTATTAAAATATGACTTTTTAATAATTGCTACCGGTACACAGACACAACCTTCAGAAACAGAAGGCTTAAAAGATAAGTTATGGTATAAAGACATTTTTGATTTTTATACCGTTGAAGGGGCAGTAGCCTTACACAAAAGATTTAAAGACTGGGAAGGTGGTAATTTGGTAATGTGTATACCTGAACTACCTTATAAATGCCCTGTTGCTCCAATTGAATTTGTTTGTTTGGCAGAAGCTTATTTTGCAGAAAGAGGTATGCGAGATAAAGTCAATATTTCTTATGTTACTTTGATGTCTGGTGCATTCACAAAACCCGTTGCATCAAAAGTATTGGGAGATTTATTAGACGAGAAAAATATTGATGTAGTTCCTGAATTTTACTTGAGTCATGTTGATAACGAAAATAAAAAGATTGTTTCTTACGATGATCAAGAGATACCTTTCGATATTTTAACAATTGTTCCTGTTAATATGGGCTCTGATATGATTGAACGCAGTGGTTTAGGAGATGATATGAATTATGTAAAAACAGATAAATTTACATTACAATCCGAACAATTTGAAAATATTTTTGTTATTGGTGATGCTGCTAATATCCCTACTTCTAAGGCTGGTTCTGTAGCACATTTTGCCGCAGAAATTTTAATGGAAAATTTATTGGCCGCCATGGAAGGTAGAGCGTTACCAGCCAAATTTGACGGACATGCAAATTGTTATATAGAAACAGGATATGGTAAGGGTGCATTGATCGATTTTAATTATGAAACCGAACCACTACCGGGAACATTTCCACTACCAGGTATTGGCCCCTTTGGTTTGTTAAAAAATACCAAAATGAACCATTATGGTAAAATATTATTCAGATGGATCTATTGGCATATTCTATTAAAAGGTAAAGAATTACCAATAGAAGCAGATATGACAATGGCAGGAAAAAAACGTGTATAATCTTTTAGTGAATTGAAAATGGAAGAAAAAAATATTCAATCTCAAATTGATGCACTCGACAAAAAGCTCGATTTAATACTTGGCTATGTACATCAGCAAAAGTTAAATTCTAATGTTGTAGAAGACTTGATTAGCGATTTAACAATTATAGGAAAAGATGCCTATGACTCAACCGTTATAGAGCTAGATAAAAGACAAGTAGAGCTAGAACCATCAGAACTCACTGATTTGGCCGTTACCTTTTTAAGAAATATCGGAAATATCAAATTGGTTATGGATACGCTTGAAATGGCGGTGGATTTAAGTAAAGAAGTTGGACCAATTGCCAATGAAGTTATCATAGACTTTACGAAACAATTAAACACTTTAGAACAAAAAGGGTATTTCAGATTCTTTAAAGAATTAATGCCTATTTTTGATAATATAGTAACTGGTTTCTCTCCAGAAGACATGAAACAATTAGCTAATAGTATTGTATCTATTCTGTCAATTGTAAAAGAAATGACTCAACCTGAAGTACTAGGTACTATGGAAAATGCAATTAAAGCATTTAATAGTATGGAAACTGAAAGTGTACCGTCTTATTCTGTATGGAAACTTATAAGAGAAATGAATAGCCCGGAAATGAAAAAAGCATTGGGTTATGGTATTACATTTATGAAAAATGTATCTAAAGATGTAACAATTAAAAAATAATATATAATCAATTAAATAATTAAATTATGGAAGTACAAACAATAGCAGGAGCACAGGTAAATGTTTCAGATGATGGATATCTTGAAGATATGTCACAATGGAACGAAGATATCGCGAAAGAAATAGCAAGTGAAATAGGTATTGAATTAACTGATAAACATTTTGATGTTATCAATTACTTACGAGAAAAAACAGAAGCCGGTGAGGCACTAACTATTAGAAAGGTAGGAAAATCAGGCGTTGTAGATATTAAAGGATTGTACAAATTGTTCCCAAAAGGACCTTTAAAATTCTCATCAAAAATAGCCGGAATACCAAAACCAACGAGTTGTGTATAACTAATTTTCTAATTACTTATTATTAATTTAAATGCTAAAATATGGAAACAAAAGAAGTAGCCAAAAAGGCTGATATAAAAGAAAAAAAACCTTTAGAAAAAGTATGTATGATATGTGCTAAAGGATCTCTAGAAGATGTTTATGCAACTTTAGTGATGGCTAACGGAGCGGTTATGGAAGGTATTGAGACAAAAGTATTTTTTACTTTCTTCGGCCTAGATGGTATCACTAAAAAATCAATGAATCATTTACATACAGCAACAACAGGTAACCCGGCGATGCGTATGCCAGGTGGATTACCTTTCCCAACTATGTTAGGTGGCTTACCAGGAGTAGAGTCTGCCGTTTCGGGTATGATGCGTAAACAAATGGAAGCATTAGATATGCCTCCTGTGGATGAATTTTTAGAAATGATCACTGCTGGTGGTGGAGAAATTTATGCCTGTAAATTAGCGATTGATATGTTTAAATTGAAGAAAGAAGATTTATCAGATGAAGTATCTGCTATCTTAACAATAGGTGAATTTTATGAAATGTGTGATGGAGACAGAACACAAATTATTTTTACATAATAGAAACCAAATTAAAATTGAAAAACCGAAGCCTTTAAGTTTCGGTTTTTTATTTGAATTTATTAACCCAAATAATTAAATTCGCGTTTGCTTTTCGGCGAACCAAGATCGAGAGGTGTAAATTGCTAAAATCAAAAGTTAAACAAAAATCAATTATGAAATTATTGAAATTTACTTTTTTATTATCTAGTCTACTCATTTTAACTAGCTGTGCATCAAAATACAAAATGATTAACCCGAATACCTTAAATTATTTATCCAATAATACTAGCCAAAAAGTTACCCTTGAATATAAATATAATTTATTGACTAAAAAATACGCAAAGAAGGAGACAAAAAAAGGCATAAAAGTAATTGCGGTTAAATTGACAAATAACTCTGAAAGTGATTTAGTATTTGGAAAGGATATTAAACTAGCATACGAAAATAATAGTGAGTTATATATTATGGAGAATGAAAAAATCTTTAAATCTTTAAAGCAAAATACAGCCACTTATTTATTGTACCTACTGTTAACACCAATGAATTTTTATACTACCAATACCAATTCTTATGGGATTCAAGAGGAAACAAGTTCTACCCCAATTGGTCTTGTTGTTGGTCCTGGTTTGGCAGGTGGAAATATGATCGCTGCAGGATCGGCAAATAAAAAATTCAAAACAGAATTGTTAGATTTTAATATTTATGGAGCAATCATTAAAAAAGGTGAAACCAAATATGGATTAATTGGTGTAAAATCTGATAGTTATGATGCAATTAAGGTTAAAATTGAATAATTTCATCTAGATACTTTAATTAAAAAGAACCGAAGCTATAAAGTTTCGGTTTTTTTTACCATTTAAGACAACTTCTCCTTCTGTATTCTCATCTTCCCAAAAGCAATCAACAAAACACCTATGATGGTTACAAAGCCACCTAATAAGGCAATTGTTTTAGGAAATTCGCCAAAATAAAGGTACGACCCAATTAATACAAACAACCCCTTTGTACTTGCCACAATAGCTTTACGAGAAAGCGGTATGTATTGTAAGGCCAAATAGCCGGCAATTACTGTCAAAAACGGGCCTAATAATGAACCAATAAAAATATTATTTAATGCTTTAGGTGATATCGACCATGTTTCTTGTAAATAACTTAATGCTAGTATTGAAAAAACCAATAAAAACAAACTCCTGTTTATTGTTAAAATAATAGGGTGAATTTTTTCAATTTTACTCTTAATAATAACTGCATTAATAGCTCCTAAAGTACTTGAATATAATACATATTGAGCTCCATCGATAAACATATCTTTCAAACCTGCACCTTTATAACTAATCACAAAAGCTCCAGATAATGCAAAAATTATTCCCCAAAATTCTAAGGTATTAAACCGTTCTTTAAGCACAACAAAACTCAATGTGATAATAAATGCTGGTGAAATATTTCCGATAAAGGAAACAATGGTCGGATTCGAAATAGTATGAATGGCTTTAAAGAAAAAATAAGTACCAACAACTTCAAAAATTCCCAACAATAGTAATACTAAATAACAGCGACGTGAAAGTGTTTTAAATAATGGAAACGATCTACGATACCAGGCAAAAAACAGTATCCACAACAACCCAAAACCAAACCAATAGACCCCAAACTGTGGTAGACTTACTTCTTTGAGAGCAATTTTACTAAAAATATATACGTTAGAAACGGCTATAACCGATACCAATGCCAATAGAAAACCCTTTACCGAATCTGTCATTTTCATTTAGTAAAGATACTACTAACTTCATGAGAAAACGCAACATTTGTTGCTAGTTAATTTACCGTATAAAATAACTTGACTTTGTCATAAAAAACCGCTAGCTTCGTTTATCAAACGAATTCATATTCTTACTTTCTATACCATTTCAACTAACAAAATGGAAGCTCTAATAAAGTATATGAAATCAAAAATTTATTATTAGGAAACATTTTTATTTTTCTACATAAATCGCGGTAATACTGAAAAAGAATGGAAGAATTCTTAAAATATATAAATAAAATTAGTACTATCAAAAAAGATACTTTTGAAGAATTACAAAAATACTTTAAACCGTCGCAACTTCGAAAAAACGATTTTTTTGTTAGAGATGGGGAATATGCTCAACAAATTGGGTTCCTAAAAAAAGGAGTTGTAAGGGCATTCTTCTCAAATCAAGAAGGGAAAGAATATAACAAGCAGTTTTTTGTAGGTCCTTCAATCATTGGCGCTTATACCTCTTTGTTGACAAAGCAACCAAACAAAATAGCCCAACAAGCCTTAACTGATTGTGAAGTCCTTATTGCCGATTATAGCGAATTAGAAAAACAGTATGATAAATTTCATGATTTAGAAAGATTGGGCAGAAAAATTGCAGAATTTTATTTTTTAGAGAAAGAACAAAAAGAGATTGAAATGGCTCTATTAGACGCAGACAAAAGATATTTAATAATGAGAGAAAGATTTCCAACTATAGAGTCCATTGTTCCTCAATATTATATAGCTTCTTATTTAGGCATATCTCCAACTCAATTAAGTAGAATTAGAAGAAATTTGTATAGTTCTTAATTTTCTTTACATATGTACATGTTAGAATACAAGAATATCTTGAGTTTTGTATCAAAATTAAATCAAAATGATATCAGAAACTCTTCTATTATTATCAAGTGGACTATTAGGAATATTCTTAGGTGCCCAAATTACAGAAGCAATTCTATTTGTTCCATATTGGAAAGAACTACCTCCTAATGATTTTTTTGAACTATATAAAGCTTATGGCAGGAAAATCTATAAGTTTTTTGCACCCTTAACGATACTTGCTACTATTTTACCTTTAGTAACGGTTATATACCATTTGATAAATCAATCAAATGGGCGAATATTTTTGATGTTAATGGGAGTTTCAACTTTAATATTTTTTTCAACCTACTTTTTATATTTTAAAAAAGCAAACAAAAGCTTTGCAGAAAGAAGTATACCAAACAGTAAACTTACTGGTGAATTAGTCAAGTGGGGGAACTGGCATTGGGGAAGAATTTTCTTTGAATGTATAGCTTTCTGTATCTCATTATTTTTACTCTTGACAATTTAAATAACTTTCAATGAAATATCTGTATATAGCATTTTTAACGATTTTAAGTACCACGTCTAATGGGCAAAGTATTATTGGACAATGGGAAACTTATGACGATAAAACCAAAGAGAAAAAAGCAGTCATTGAAATTTACAAAACAAATAATCTATATTTTGCCAAAATTGTTAAAAGTTTTGCTGGTGATAAAAATGCCCTCTGCGATACTTGTAAGGGAACAAAAAAAGACAAACCAATAATTGGCTTAGTAATTATTGAAAACATCAAAAAAAATGGAGACGAATTTAATGGAGGAAATATTCTAGACCCAGAAAATGGAGAAACGTATAAATGTTATTTAAAACTAGTGAATAATAGTAAACTCAAAGTAAGAGGTTTTCTCAGAATCTCAATTTTTGGAAGAACTCAATATTGGCTTAGGAAGGAATAAAAAAGACATAGAGCACCGTATAAAATTAGTTACTACTACAAACTTACTTACGAAATTCTCGTAGATTTACTATTTGGTTTGTAGTTGTTAAATTAGGTGCTTAAACCCCGCAACTAACCGTACACCAACCAACAAACGAATCTTCAATCCCAAACAAAAAACCCGATATAAAATTTATATCGGGTTTCAGTTTTTTAATAGTCTCTATTAATAATACGTATATCTTCTAACTTTAGAAATATGTTTTGCCAAACGTATCACTTGATGACTGTAACCATATTCATTATCATACCAAATATAAATTACAATTGTTTTACCATCATCAGTAGCAATCGTTGCATTGCTATCAAAAATAGCAGGTGCCGATGTTCCGACAATATCCGAAGATACCAATTCATTACTCAACGAGTATTGAATCTGCTCTACTAGGTCGCCTTCCAAGGCATATTTTTTCATAATAGAATTTACAGAGCTTACACTTGCCGTATTTTCTAGTTGCAAATTTAAAATTGCTAAGGAACCATTTGGTACCGGTACTCTAATTGCACTTGAAGTTAATTTACCTTCTAACGATGGTAATGCTTTTGAAACTGCCTTACCGGCACCTGTTTCCGTAATGACCATATTTAAGGCTGCAGCTCTACCTCTACGATATTTTTTATGCATATTATCCACTAAATTCTGATCATTAGTATACGCATGTATCGTTTCTAAATGACCCGAAACTACACCAAAACTATCTTCAATTACTTTTAATACCGGTGTTATCGCATTGGTAGTACAAGATGCTGCTGAAAAAATACTTACCTCATCCGGATTGAATTCAGCATGGTTTACACCATGTACAATATTCGGCACACCTTTACCTGGAGCGGTTAATAATACCTTATCTGCTCCTTTACTTGCTAAATGCCTACTCAATGCTTCCTTATCTCTAAATGCTCCTGTATTATCTATAACTAATGCATTATGAATACCATACTGCATGTAATCAATATCTTCAGGTGAATTTGCAACAATCATATATACAGTCATACCATTTATAATCAATGCTTTATTTTCAATATCGACATTTACTGTACCTGCAAATCTACCATGAACAGAATCTTTACGTAATAACGACGCTCTTTTTTCAAGTATGGTTTCATTAATTTCTCCTCGAGTTACAATTGCTCGTAAACGCATTTGTTTTCCTTTGCCTGTTCTTACCATTAACTCTCTGGCTACTAAACGACCAATTCTACCAAACCCATACAACACCACATCTTTAGGTTGAATACCATTTGTTTTCTCAGCACCTTTTAATTTCTCACTCACAAAATCTAATACACTGTCTTGGTCTTCATCTAAAACATATTCATAGGCTAATTTACCGATATCTAATTTTGCCGGTGGTAAATCTAATTCCTTGATAGCTCTAGAAATTTCAACTGCATCAAAAATAGAAATTGGTTTTTGTACAAATTCACTGGCATATTCAACCAAATTTAGAATCTGGCTAACATTTCTGTTGATTAATTGATTTCTAAATAACACCAATTCAATAGCTTTATCATACCATAAATCACTTATTACCTTGATAAATTCTACCGTCGCCCTTCTCCTATCTGCTTGAAAAGCTAATTCATTTTCATAAGTATCGTTTGCTGACATTTTTTTATTTTTATGTTCAATTTTTCTGCAAAAGTACTATTTTCAATCGTTTTCGTAAATATTTTTCCATAAAAAAATCCTCCAATAATATTGAAGGATTTTAACTAGAATAATTTCTATTTTTAATTATTTACAACTACACCAATATACTCTACAATCCCATTCTGATTTAGAACTTGTAAGATTGCTTGTTTCCCTTTATTTCTTCTTAAAATCTGCTCAACCTCTTCAACATTGTATACTTTGGTATCATTTATTTTCAGAATAATATCTTTATTTATCACTCCAACATCTTGTAATCTTTTACTTTTTAAGTTGACAATTTCAACTCCGTAATTGATTTTATATTTTTCTGCATCTTTTTTAGATATTTTTTTAAGATCACCTAAAAGATATCTCGTAAAGTCTAACTTACCTATTGTTTCTTTTCCAAACTGATTGGCTAACTTAACATTATATTGCTTTACTTCTCCATTTCTCAAAACTGAAACATTGACAATATCGCCTGGACGTTTAGAACTTAAGTAACCGTTTAAATCTGAAAATTTTGAAATTTCGATATCATTTACTCTGGTAATAATATCATTTACCTTGAGCCCTCCTTCTTTAGCACCTCCATTTTCTGACAATGAAGTGATCAAAACACCTTCTGTTGTATTCAAATCAAATTCTTTAGCACTTTCACTGTTTAATTCTTTATAACCAATTCCTAGATATGCGGTTTGAACATCACCAAATTCCATAATATCTTCAACCACCTTTTTTGCAATATTTGATGGCACTGCAAATGAATAACCAACATATGATCCTGTTTGTGAAGTAATTGCTGTATTGATTCCGACCAATTCGCCTCTAACATTTACCAACGCACCGCCGCTGTTTCCAGGATTTACGGCAGCATCCGTTTGAATAAACGATTCAATCATTCGTCTATCTCTTGAAATATGAATATTACGTGCTTTAGCACTGACAATACCAGCTGTAACAGTAGACGTCAAATTAAAAGGATTACCTACTGCTAAAACCCACTCTCCTACTTTTATATTATCAGAATTTGCAAAAGACACATATGGTAAATCTGAAGCATCTATCTTCAACAATGCGATATCTGAACTTTCATGAATACCTACAACCTCAGCTTTATATGATTTTTTATTATTTAAAGTTATCTCAAGTTCTCTTGCTCCTTTAATTACATGATTATTGGTAACAATATGTCCGTCAGGTGAAATAATAACTCCAGAGCCCGTGCCGATAGTCGTTCTACCTCCACCTGCAGCACTTCCATAAAAAAGTTCTGCCAATGGGTTTGCTTTTGTAATTGACATATTTTTAACATGTACTACAGCATTTACGGTCTCTTCTGCAGCTTTTGTGAAATCTGTTGCTTCTGCCGTATAATTTGATGTTGGTAAATAATTGGTTTGTATTGCTTTAGGTTGAGATAATTGATTTATAGTCTCATTTTTTTGTTGATTATCTACCAACAATATATAACCCCCAAGCGCAAAAACTCCACCCAATACTGATGCTATTACCAAACTTGCTATTTTTTTCATTTTCAAAAACATTTAAAATTATCTTATTAATAAGTCGTATTTATTTCAATAAATAACACCCAAAACTACAAAATTAGTATATGTTAAAATTGACTTTAACGATACTTTAACTCCTATTTTAACGCTATTTTAACATCACAAGCCTTGAAAAAAATGTTTACATTTGCGGCTCATATGTCAATACAATTTTACAAATATCAAGGTACAGGTAACGATTTCATTTTAATTGACAATCGTCAAGACACCTTTCCTAAAAATAACACTACCTTAATTGCACAATTATGTGACCGTAAATTTGGTATAGGTGCTGACGGATTTATTTTGTTAGAACCTTCAGATAAACATGACTTCACCATGGTATACTACAACGCTGACGGAAACTTAAGCAGTATGTGCGGTAATGGCGGTCGATGTATCACAGCATTTGCTAAAAAGTTAAACATCATTGATCATAAAACCGTCTTTGAAGCTGTTGATGGTTTGCATGAAGCGAGTATTGAAAAAAACAGAATTAGTCTTAAAATGATTGATGTTACAAATATTAAAGATGTTGAAGATCATTTATTTTTAGATTCTGGTTCACCTCATCACATTACTTTTGTGGATGATGTAAAAAATGTGAACGTTAAAATTACCGGAAGTAAAATCAGGTATGGTGCTCCCTACTTTAAAGAAGGAAGCAATGTCAATTTTGTACAAAAAGTTAATGAGAACACTTTTAAAGTACGTACGTATGAACGTGGAGTTGAAGATGAAACTTTAAGCTGCGGAACCGGAGTTACTGCCGTTGCCATTGCAGCTCATAAAGCTCGCAAAACAAAAAGCAACACAGTACAGTTAGAAACACCCGGCGGAAATTTAGAAGTTTCTTTTGATTATGATAATAATACTTATAAAAATGTGTTTTTAAAAGGAGAAGCTACACTAGTTTATACTGGGGAAATTGAAATAGATCCAAACTGATGAGCTTTTACAAAAATTAATAACACAAGGCTATTTAACCATTGAACTTAAAACCTTGACTATATAGTAATGCAAGCATTAACTGGTAAAAAAATTCATTTAAGGGCCTTAGAACCTATAGATATCGATTTTCTATTCGCAGTAGAAAATGATGAATCGTTTTGGGAAGTAAGTAGTACGCAAACACCTTTTTCAAGATTTATTCTAGAACAATATATTGCAAGTGCTCATCAAGACATTCATGAGGTCAAACAATTACGATTGATCATTGCTGAAAATACCAGTAAAAAAAGTGTCGGGATGATAGACTTATTTGATTTTAATCCACAACACAAACGTGCCGGTGTTGGTATTTTAATTATTGATAGTGAACAACATAATGGATATGCTTCTGATGCATTACAACTGTTAATCGATTATTGTTTTAAACAACTCAATTTACACCAACTATTCGCAAATATTACTACTGATAATGCGCAAAGTTTAGCACTTTTTAAAAAACATAACTTTTTAAAAGTGGGCACAAAAAAAGAATGGATTTTTTCTAAAGGAATCTTTAAAGATGAAATTTTATTTCAATTGATAAATAAGTAGAGATAAAGAATAATATATTTTGTTGTAACATGAAAAAAATAATTTTAATACTAATTGGTATCATCTTCATTGCTGGAGGGGTTATAGGCTATACATACTATTCTAAAATATACGCACCTAATGTTATTGAAAATACAGAAATTTTGATACCAAATAAGGCGACATTTGATGAAGTTGTAGAAATTATCCTTCCACATTTGAAAAATAAGAACAGCTTCGATTGGGTGGCACAACAAAAAAATTATCCTAATGTCATAAAATCAGGGAAATATAGTATCAAAAAGGGAATGAATAATAATGAATTGGTGAATCTATTACGAAGTGGTAAACAAGCTACTATTAAACTTACCTTTAACAATCAAGACACTTTAGAAAAATTATCCGGTAGAATTGCAGCACAAATTGATGCCGATTCTGTTGAAATTTTAACGGCCATATTAGATAGTAACTTTCTGAAAAAAAATAAGTATACAAAAAGCAATGTCTTGGGAATGTTCGTGCCGAATTCATATGAATTTTATTGGAACACCACTGCCGAAAAGTTTAGAGATAGAATGCTAAAAGAATCAAAGGCTTTTTGGAATACATCTCGACAAGAGAAAGCGAAGGCTCTAAACCTTACTGAAAATGAAGTAATTACATTAGCATCTATAGTGCAAAAAGAAACAGCTTTGATAAACGAACGTTCTTCGGTAGCAGGTTTATATTTAAACAGATTAAGAGATCATTGGGCTTTACAGGCAGATCCGACGATTATCTATGCTTTGAAACAAAAACACGGACAAGACTATGAAGTAAAACGTGTATTAAATGGCGATTTAAAAATTGATTCGCCTTACAATACGTATCAGAATACCGGACTGCCTCCTTCACCGATTGCAATGCCAGACATTTCTTCTATTGATGCAGTTCTGAATCCGAAAAACCATGAATATTATTATATGTGTGCCAGTGTTACCAATATTGGTTCACATGAATTTGCAAAAACACTAGCTCAGCACAATCAGAATGCTGCCAAATATCAACGTTGGATTAGTAAACAAGGTATTAACAGATAATTTATAGCATTTAAATTAATGAAAATGAAAGTCGTCTTAGTGAGTATTTGCCTATTTATCTTTTCATTTTCTTTACTAGCACAAAATACCTCTACGTTTTGGGAAAAATCTGACACCTTAAATAAAAAGCGTAGAAATACTGTCTATATTACCGAAGCAGCTGCAGCTTCTGTTGCCTTAATTGGATTGAATCAATTATGGTATTCAGATTTTAAACGATCCTCCTTTCATACCATAAACGACAATAGTGAATGGTTACAAATGGATAAAGCGGGTCATGTAATTAGTTCATATTATATTGGTAAAATGGGTATGAATGCATTAGATTGGGCGGGTCAAAATAAAAAAAATCAGTTAATTTATGGAGCAACTTTGGGTTTTGCATTTTTGGGTGCGGTTGAAGTATTGGATGGCTTTTCAGAAGAATGGGGATTTTCTGTAGGTGATCTTGCTGCTAATGCTACCGGTACAGGTTTACTTATCGGACAAGAATTACTATGGAATGAACAGCGTATACAATTAAAATATTCTTTTCATACAACTGTCTATCCCAATAGGAGGCCCGATTTACTAGGAGAAAATTTTCTAGAACAAACAATTAAAGATTATAATGGACAAACCTATTGGTTGTCTGCCAACATTTGGTCATTCAACAAAAAAAGTAAAATGCCTAAATGGTTAAATATTGCATTTGGATATGGCGCTGAAGGAATGATCTCTGCAAATGATGATATTTTTATCAACCCTATTTTCCTTCCAGAACAGAAAAGATTTAGACAATACTATATAAGTCTTGATGTTGATCTAACCAAAATCAAAACACGCTCAAAGCTATTAAAAACAGTATTCTCAACGATCAACTTTATCAAAATACCCGCTCCAACTTTCGAATTCACCTCTAATGGTCGTAGTAAATTTCACTTATTATATTTTTAGTTATCTGATATACAGTTTGTTAATTTTTTATTAAAGGTTAAATAAACTAAAATATTAGTCGTATATTTGCACGCTGAATTTAAAGTTTGCCTAAACGCGCTTTAAAACTATCAAAATGAAAAAGAAATTACTAAAACTATCAGTAATAGTTATGCTATTATATAACATAACTACGGGGTTTTCTAGCTGGAACAAAACTGTTGTAAAGTATAACTTACCTAATAAAAATGCCATTACTACAGTATCCGCAGAAAAAGAAATTTTCGTAACATATAACTTTTCTATTGTAGGAAAATCATATGTAGGATTTAAAGAAGCTGTTGCGTTCAAAGAATCTCAAGGTAAATACCATAGAGTTAACACTTTCGGTTACTTAGGTAAATACCAATTCGGAAAATCTACGCTAAAAAGGTTTAAAATCTACGACACTTATGAATTTTTAAAAGATCCTTCATTACAGGAAGATGCTTTTTTAGCTTTGTGCTCTGTCAATAAATGGATTTTAATAAGAGACATAAAACGAAGTGTTGGTAGAAGAATCAATGGAATAAAAATTACCGAATCCGGTATATTGGCTGCTGCTCATTTAGCTGGCGCAGGCAACGTAAAAAAATATTTACGTAGCAACGGAACGCAAGGTTTTAGCGACGCTTACGGAACAAATATTGAGCATTATTTAAAAAAATTTGCTGGTTATGACACCTCATTTGTCGAGGCTAATAAAAAACCTGTTTTTTAGTCAGCTTCCGGCTATTTTTTATGAAGTATAAATATTGCCGGTCGCTTGTGCAAGTCGATTTTTTCCCTCTTCCAATCTTGAACTGATTGTGTTTTAATATATTCTGTTGAAAGCGTAATATCTACAGCAATACACAATTGCGTATTCGAAGATAAGGTTTGTAATAAATCTGCTAACATCTTTCCATTACGATAAGGAGTCTCAATAAAAAGTTGTGACTGATCTCTCTCTAATGATAATTTTTCTAATTGTTTGATGCTTTTTTTACGCTCAGCCTTTTCTATTGGCAAGTATCCGTTAAACGCAAAATTTTGTCCGTTTAAACCAGAGCCCATCATAGCCATAGTTATAGACGACGGACCAACCATCGGCACTACTTTAATATTCTTTTTATGCGCTAATTGTACGATCAAAGCACCCGGATCAGCAATAGCAGGCACTCCCGCCTCAGACACCAATCCAATATTATAACCTTCTAAACAAGCATCTAGGTAATCTTGAGACTCTAATTCATCCGTAAATTTATCTAATATATAGATATGCAATGAAGGCTGAGACTTTCTTGGCGATATTTTTTTTATAAATCTTCTTGCTGATTTTTCATTTTCAACAATATAGTGATCTATTTTTTCTATCACTTTTTTAACAGAAATAGGAAGCACCTCAAGCGGTTCATTATCACCTAAAGTTGTTGGAATTAAATATAATTTTCCTACTCTATTCATACTTATAATTTCTCAGCTATAACCGCACAGGCCTTATCCAACAATTTGTATACATTTTCAAAACCAAATTCACCTCCGTAATAAGGATCGGGCACATCTACATTCTCGTTTGGAAAAATCTCATTCAAAATCATTTTCACTTTTGCTTCGTCATTTTTATCTCTAGCTAAAGCCATTACATCTTTTCTGTTAGAATTATCCATCACATAAATCAAATCAAATTCATCAAAATCTGAAATACGAAACTGTCTACAACGTTGATTTGTAATATCGATATGGTAATTATTGGCTACAGCAATAGAGCGTTTATCAGGCAAACCACCAATATGATAATTGCCTGTTCCTGCAGAGTCAATAAAAATTGTTTCGGAATTTACTTTTGATTTTAAGATACCTTCAGCTAATGGAGAGCGGCAAATGTTTCCAAGGCAAACCATTAAAACACGCATCATCATTAAAATTTAAAATGATAGTTTCTTGGTTATATCTTCAACGTATTTTCTAAACTGTTTATCAGTTTCGGTAAGATTATCAACTGTTTTACAGGCATGTAACACAGTGGCATGATCTCTACTGCCAATTTGAGAACCAATACTAGCCAAAGAAGCTTTTGTCATACGTTTGGCAAAAAACATTGCTAACTGACGCGCTTGAACGATATGTCTTTTTCTAGTTTTTGATTGTAATGTAGTAACATCCATTTCAAAATATTTAGAAACTACTTTCTGAATATAATCTATAGAAACTTCACGTTTTGTGTTTTTAACGAATTTATCTACGATTCGTTTTGCCAAAGACAACGTAAATTCTTTTCTATTAAAAGAAGCTTGCGCTATCATTGAAATCAAAACCCCTTCAAGCTCTCTAACATTGGTTTTGATGTTCTTGGCAATATATTCTACTATTTCTTCCGGCATTTCAACACCATCTCTAAATAGTTTATTATGTAATATCAATATTCTAGTTTCATAATCAGGTGATTGCAACTCAGCTGATAATCCCCATTTAAAGCGAGACAATAAACGCTGTTCGATATCTTGCATATCAACCGGTGCTTTATCAGAAGTTAAAATAACCTGCTTACCATTTTGATGTAAATGATTGAAAATATGGAAAAACACATCCTGTGTACCTGCTTTACCAGATAAAAATTGAACATCATCAACAATCAACACATCTATCATTTGATAAAAATGAATAAAATCATTTCTCGAATTTCCTTTAACCGAATCAATATATTGTTGTGTAAATTTTTCAGCAGAAATATATAAAACCGTTTTTTCGGGATATTTATCTTTAATATCTACACCTATAGCATGTGCTAAATGTGTTTTACCCAACCCTACACCACCATAAATCAATAACGGATTAAATGATGTACCTCCAGGTTTATTAGAAACAGCCATACTTGCAGATCGCGCTAACCTATTAGCATCTCCTTCAATAAAATTATCAAAACTATAATTAGGATTTAATTGAGATTCTATCTTAATTTTTTGAATTCCCGGAATAATAAATGGGTTTCTCAATTCTCTTTTATCAAACTCTAAAGGGACTGTTACTCCTTGCGAATTGAAAGGCTTTCTATTAGAACTTGGAATTTTAACAGTATGAGGATTTTTACTACTATAGGCATTCTCCATTTTCACATCATACACCAACTTCGCATCTTCTCCCAACTCACGAACCAATGCAACTCTTAACAACTTGATATAATGCTCTTCTAACCACTCATAAAAAAACTTACTAGGTACTTGAATAGTCAATGCTTCTCCGGTAACCTTGATAGGCTTTATAGGTACAAACCAAGTTTTATAAGCTTGGGGTTTTATGTTGTCCTTGATAAAAGACAAGCAGTTATTCCAAACTGAAGTAGCAGTTTTTGTCATTATTAGGGTTTAGTTTTTTTGGTTAAGATTACAAAGAGATTTTTCAGGGTTTCTCTCATAATTTTCGTGTTACAAAAGTGTGAATATTTTTTGTTATAAAAAAATATATTTACTATTGATTTATAATTATTTTTTTCGTAAACTCTGGCTCAATTTAAAACAATTTATGCTAACTCACAACATTCAAATTCGTGTTAGATACGGAGAAACTGACCAAATGGGCTATGTTTACTATGGCAACTATGCCCAATACTTTGAAATGGGAAGAGTTGAATGGCTGCGTAACTTAGGCACATCTTATAAACGCATGGAAGACTCAGGTATTATGCTTCCTGTGTTAAATTTAAATATAGATTATAAAAAACCTGCTAAATATGATGATTTACTCACTTTAAAAACAACGTTACTCAAAAAACCTTCAGTAAGAATTGAATTTGGATTTGAAATTTACAATGAAAATCAAGAACTTTTAACTAAAGGCTACACATCATTAGTATTTATTGACATGAAAAAGAATCGACCTACCAAAGCACCTGATTATATACTAGAAAAAGTAAATCCGCTTTTTAGCTAACATTCAACTATTTTAACATGCCTTAGTTCTTCAAAAGCAATCTTCAATGTTGCTGCATCTTTTTTACGAATAGAAACTTCAAATTCACAATTCAATTCCATTTTTTGACTCACAATAACAACATTCTTTTCCTTAATAATTCGCATTACCTTATTCATAATTGGATATTCAAAAATGAGTGTATAATGAACATCTATTGTTTTTGTAATTATCTGTGCAGATTCTAAGGCCAATTGTGCAGTAGTTTTGTATGCATTTACCAAGCCTCCAACTCCTAATTTTGTTCCTCCAAAATAACGGACAACTACTACCAATACATTCGTCAATTCTTTAGAAAGAATTTGTCCATATATAGGTTGCCCAGCCGAATTATTAGGCTCCCCATCATCATTTGCCCTAAACTGTTTCGCATTATCAACACCTAATTGCCATGCATAACACCAATGCCTTGCCTTATGGTGTTCTTTTTTCAAAGTATCGATAAATTCTTTAACTTGTTCTTCGCGCTGAAGCGGATAAGCATACCCTACAAACTTACTTCCTCTATCTTTAAAGATTACTGCGTCGGAAGACTTTATTATTGTTTTATATGTATCCAGCTCTAGCAATTCTTATTCTTTAACACTTTAAAAATATCTGACCTAATCGTTTGCCGATACACTTCCTCTCCATTAATAATAGGAGCGCTCACTCCCTTATTAAAAATCACATCACCTATAAAAATACGAGCTTCATCCCATAAATTATCATCAATAAATGTTTGGAGCGTTTGCGAACCTCCTTCGATAATAACTGAATCAATATTATGTTTGTATAAAACTTCACAAATTTGTTGAGGCAACTCTTTAGAAAAATTCACCTGTTCAAAAATAAGATTAGCATCGGTTGTCTCTTTCTCATTTTCTGTCAATACAATTGTTTTTATGCTTTTATCTAATACATTATAATGAGCAGGTATTCTTAAATTTCTATCTAATACTATTCGAACGGGGTTTTTGCCTTTCCAACTACGAATATCTAACTTCGGATTGTCATTGAGTGCAGTATTTGTTCCGACAAGGGTAGCACTTTCTTCAGCTCTCCATTTATGAACTAACTGCCTTGAATACTGATTGGTTATCCAAATCGGTTTAGCCTCCTCTCCCTTTGGAAGAAAACCGACGTGAGGACTTATAAATCCGTCCTTAGTCTCTGCCCATTTCAATATAATATATAGCCTCCTTTTAGTATGATAGGTAAAAAATCGCTTGTTCAATGCTATACATTCATCTTCCAATACGCCAACCTCAACATCACAACCATGCTTTTTTAATTTTTCTATTCCTTTTCCGGCAACTTTATCAAAAGGATCTACACAACCAATAATTACCTTTGGTATCTGATGCTTGACAATAAAATCTGAACAAGGCGGTGTTTTTCCGAAATGATTGCAAGGCTCTAAACTCACATATAATGTTGCCTTTTTAAGCAGCTCTTTATCTGTAATAGAATTGATTGCATTTACTTCGGCATGATTACCTCCATAAGGACTCGTGTAACCTTCACCTATAATAATGTCATTATACACAATAACACTTCCAACCATAGGGTTCGGACTCGTAGTTCCCAGTCCGTTTTTAGCTAATTCAATGCAACGTTTTATATATTTTTCGTGTATCTTCACGGCACAAAAATACAGTTTAATGTTTAACTTTTATATTGATGATTATTAGAAAAATAAAACCTACTGATAATCCTTTTATCGAGCAGATCATAAAGTCATCACTTGTTGAATTTGGTTTGCCAACGTTAGGAACTGCTTATGAAGATAAAGACACACAATATATGTATGAAGCTTATCAAGGCAATAGAGAAGTTTATTTTGTGTTAGAAGATCATGGCAGCATTGTTGGAGGTGGTGGTATAAAAGCATTACATGGCAATAATGACAATGTATGCGAGCTGCAAAAAATGTATTTTGCTCCTGAAGCTCGCGGTAAAGGATATGGAAAAATTATGTTTGATACATGTATGGATGCTGCAAAAAAATTCGACTTTACACAATGTTATTTGGAATCTTCTTCAGCATTAAAAGCTGCCATTCATATCTATGAGAAAAATGGATTTAAACATTTAGAAGGTCCGTTGGGAGGTACCGGACATTATTCTTGTGAAGTATGGATGCTAAAAGAGCTAGACAAATGACAATTCAAGAATTAAAACACCTCTTTTTTAATCGTTTAGAACAACTATACCCCAAAGAAGAAATTCAGTCTTTTTTTAACTTGCTCATTTTTTATAAATTAAAATTGACACGAGCGGACATTGCGTTGAATCTGAATGAAATAATTCAGCAAACAGATTTAGATTTTTTCTTAAATGCCTTAACGGATTTACAACGTGAAAAACCTATACAATATATAATAGGTGAAACTGAATTTTACGGATTACCATTTAAAGTAGATAAAAATGTATTGATACCCAGACCCGAAACTGAAGAGCTGATCGAATGGATACTTAATGAGTTGGGAGTTAAAAACTCTACCTTCAACATCTTAGATATTGGAACCGGGAGTGGTTGTATTGCTATTTCTCTTGCTAAAAATATACCAAATGCTACTGTTTTTGCCTTAGACATTTCTAAAAAAGCCTTGCAACTAGCACAACAAAATGCAACACTCAACAATGTCAATATACATTTTATAAAAGATGATATTTTAAATTCAAATGTCACCTCGAGCGCAATCGAGAGCTATGAAAACGAAGGGCTTTTATCATTAAAGTTTGACATCATCGTTAGTAACCCACCCTATGTACAGAAATTAGAAAAGAAAGAAATACAAAACAACGTGTTAGAAAACGAACCTCATTTGGCATTATTTGTTGATGATAACAACCCGCTAGTGTTTTATGATAAGATTGCTGATTTCGCAATAGAACGGTTAACCAAAAACGGACAACTATTCCTTGAAATTAATCAATATTTAGGAAAAGAAACCGTTGACTTACTCAAACAAAAAGGATTTACCAATATCGAATTAAAAAAAGATATATTTGGTAATGATAGAATGATAAAGGCCTCTTTTTAATTATAAATAGTTTTACGCTTTTATTGATATTAAATTTTAAAAAAGCTAACTTCGTTTATCATTGGATATAGTTTGACCTGTGTTGAGTTTATTTTAGTATTAAATACAACCTTATCCTTATGTAGTACACAATGATATGAGACTAAAAACACTATCTATAATACTATTATTTTATGTGCAAAGTTATGCTCAAACTTCTGAATTAATTTTTCATTCGGGGTTTGAACCAAATACCACAGAAGTCACTACAGGTGTCGATATTATTGGTATAGATAATTCCGTTAACCCACCTAACGATTGGGTTAATGATTTAGAAAGCCATCCAAATATTGGGAATTTTTCTATATTTTATGAAGGCGGTGACGATACAATGAGGTTTGCAAAGATAGTACAAGACCCAACCGACCCTACAAATAGAATATTACATTATTGGTTAAAACATCCTAATGTTTCAGGTACTAAAGGCCGAATACAATCAGATATTTATGGGAATGATAATTTAACCGAAATGTCTCAAAAAGTAAGAATTTACTTACCAAATGATTGGAATATTATTAAAAATGCAGTAGGAGGAACTGTAGAATGGATGGTTATTATGACATTATGGAATAATGCGGGTTGGACAACAGAAGGAAATCCATTTAAAATCAGTTTAGGAATTCATAAAAGAGAACCATTGTCTGGTGATTTAAATTTTAACCTTACAGGTGATATTAAAACAACATACTGGCAACATATTTGGGAGGAAAGTGATACTACTTTTTCTATTCCAGTTGATCAATGGATAACTATTGAGACATATTTTAAGGAGGGTGACGCTTCAAACGGTCGATTTGTTTTGGCAGTCACACCAGACGGAGGAACAAAACAGATTATTTTTGATGTTACCAATTTTACACATCACCCATCTGACTCTTCTCCAGATGGAATGAAACATTATAATCCAATGAAACTTTACACCTCTGATATTGTAATTGATTATGTTAGAAATAATGGAGGAGTATTGCAATTATATTGGGATGATTTTGAAATATGGAAAGACACAAATATTGTATTAAACGTTTCCGAAAATGAAGATTTAAACAATTTTAAATTATTCCCTAACCCTATGAGTGATTATTCCATTTTAGAATTTAATAACTCTACAAATGAAAATTATACATTAAGACTTTATAACATTCAAGGTCAAATAGTGAGAATAATAACAAACATTAAATCAAATCAAGTTATAATAAAAAAAGACAATTTGATTAATGGATTATACTTCTTTCATCTTTCCAATAATAAAAAAATAAGTATAACAGGAAAATTGATGATGGAATAAAATACTGTGGATAACAACAAACATAGTCTATTTGGCAGATAATATTTAAAATGAATATATTAGCAATAAACGAAATTAGTCTTGGCTTTAAAATGTGGCGTTTCAAAACACCGAACGCTTCATACACAAACCAATTAACGAAACCCCAAAACCTTCTATAAAAATCAAACCCCTATCTTTGCCACATGCGAATAGATATTATAACCGTTTCCCCTGAGCTGATTAAAAGTCCGTTTGAACATTCCATCATTAAAAGAGCCATCAACAAAGGGTTGGTGACCGTCCATTTTCACGATTTACGCGACTATGCCATTAACAAATATGGCAAAATAGATGATGCACCATTTGGTGGTGGGGCTGGAATGGTATTAATGGTAGAACCCATAGATAAATGCATTACTAAATTGACTTCAGAACGAACCTATGACGAAATTATTTATATGACTCCTGATGCTGAAGTGTTGAATCAACAATTGGCAAATGAGCTTTCTTTAAAAGGCAATATCATTATACTATGTGGTCATTATAAAGGAGTAGATCATCGAGTACGTGAATTATTTATTACCAAAGAAATTTCTATCGGTGATTATGTATTGAGTGGAGGTGAATTAGGCGCTGCCGTAGTATGTGATAGTATCATTAGATTAATACCAGGTGTTCTAGGTGACGAAACCTCAGCACTAACTGATTCATTTCAAGATGACCTATTAGCACCGCCGGTATACACCAGACCTTCAACATATATCGAGCAAAAAGTACCAGACATATTATTGTCGGGTAATTTTCCTAAAATTGAAGAATGGCGCCATGAAAAAGCAGTGGAAAGAACGAAAACTATTCGTCCGGATTTATTAAAAAAAGGCAAAAAATAAATTTTATAACAATATACCTTCTTACAAAACTTTTTATTACATTTGCACACTCAAAATTAACCTCTGACGAAAATCGTGAATGTTGCTTTTTGAAAAACCATTAAAATATTAGAAATGGGTGATTTAGTAAAATTTGTACAAGACGAATTTGTAACAAAAAAAGAACTTCCTAATTTTTCAGCCGGAGATACTATTACCGTGTATTATGAAATTAAAGAAGGTGAAAAAAAACGTACTCAGTTTTTTAAAGGAGTAGTGATTCAACGTAGAGGCGCAGGATCAACAGAAACTTTTACTATCAAAAAAATGTCAGGCACAGTTGGTGTTGAACGTATATTCCCTGTCAACTTACCAGCAATTCAAAAAATTGAATTAAACAGAAAAGGTAAAGTTAGAAGAGCTAGAATATACTATTTCAGAGAACTTACTGGTAAAAAAGCAAGAATTAAAGAAGCTAGAAGATAGATTATTCTTCTACTTACATCATACGAACCCTATTTCATTGAATGAAGTAGGGTTTTTGTATTAACAATTGTTCATAAACTATCTTTATATCTTATTAATAACTAATAACCGTTTTTTATTTATTTTTTATGTAAGTGCTCTATATTTGTTAAAGAATTTACAGTGGGTTAACAATCTGATAAATTGGGAGATGAGATTTCGGTCAAATCAAAGATTTAGCAGACCAGACAAATTGTAACTTCGAAAAGAACGTTCTTTTTGTTTTTAAAAATTAAATATAGCCAAGTGTTTAGCATGAATAATTGGAAGTATTCAAATGTTTAAAAACAGATTTAAAATATCTGTATAAAAGGAAGAAAATGTAACATCCGTTATAATTGAAAACTAGTGTAAAGATATTTTAAAGAGATATTTAGTAAAGGGTACTGTTTCTATAAATAGTGAATTGTTAATTATTTAGGTAATTTACAAACTTGTATTAAATGTTTCAGCTAAAAGCCATAATAGAAAGCAATTTTTATTATGGCTTTAGTTTTATAACAAATATACACTTATTAACAAATGTTAATAAGTATTGTTGAAAAGCTGTTTATAAAATTACTTCGCAATAAAGCTATTCTAACCCCATTATACCCTATTTTTACATACAAGAGAATCTAAGTATTGAATTTTTCCCCTTTGTATTGCTATGATCGAGATGATTTACTATGAGCTTATTTAGATTCGAATCAATATTGTTCTTTAATAATTTCATGATCAGTGTTTAGCGCACAATTCCTTAATGATAAAAATTAAATTTAAGAACAATACTTAAAGCACCTTATAACCGTAAGGTGCTTTTTTATACTCTTTTTTTTCAGCAAAATTCTATTAAAAATTAGTGAAATAATCCCTTTAATTAATAGCATTTCTCAGCTAAAATTTCGATTATAAATTTGTAAATTTGTAAGCCTTCCTAAAAAGTAAGGAAGCATACTCTTATTTAAATTTAGAAAATACATACATATGTCAAAAACAGCTACCATAGTTTATACAAAAACTGACGAAGCTCCCGCTCTAGCAACACATTCTTTCTTACCTATTGTTAAAGCTTTTTCAAAAACTTCTGGAGTTACCATCGAAATTAAAGATATTTCATTAGCCAATAGAATTTTAGCCACTTTTCCTGATGCTTTAGCCGATAATCAACAAGTTTCCGATGCTTTAGCCGAGTTGGGAGAACTCGTAAAAAAACCGGAAGCAAACATTATTAAACTACCAAATATTAGCGCTTCAATTCCTCAATTAAAAGAAGCAATAAAAGAGTTACAATCAAAAGGATTTAAACTTCCTAATTATCCTGATGAACCTAAAAACGATTCAGAAAAAAATATCAAATCACAGTACGATAAAATTAAAGGTAGTGCTGTAAATCCTGTTTTACGAGAAGGAAACTCTGATCGTCGCGCTCCTAAAGCAGTTAAAAACTATGCAAAAAAGAATCCGCATTCAATGGGCGAATGGAAATCAAATTCTAAAACCCATATCGCTACAATGTCTGAAGGCGATTTCTATCATAATGAAAAGTCAATTACCGTAGCTAATGCTACCAATGTGAGCATTGAGCATGTTGATACACATGGTAATCGTACTGTTTTAAAAGAGAATACACCTTTATTAGCCGGTGAAATTATTGATGCTTCTGTCTTGAGCAAGAAAGCATTACTAAAATTTTTAAAAGAACAAATAGCTGATGCAAAAGCACAGGGTGTTTTATTTTCATTGCACATGAAAGCTACCATGATGAAAGTTTCTGATCCTATTATTTTCGGACATGCAGTACATGTATTTTTTGCTCCTATATTTGAAAAATACGGAACAATTTTAGACGAAATTGGTGTAGATGTAAATAATGGTTTTGGTAACCTTTTAAGTAAACTTCAAGAGTTACCCGAAACCAAACGAAAAGAAATTGAAGAGGATATCAATGCTTGTTATAACCAACAACCAGATCTAGCAATGGTTAATTCTGATAAAGGTATTACCAATCTTCATGTTCCAAGTGATGTCATTATTGATGCATCTATGCCTGCAATGATTCGTACTTCTGGACAAATGTGGAATGCAGACGGTAATCTTCAAGACACCAAAGCTGTTATTCCTGACAGTTCATATGCTGGTATTTATCAAACTACCATTGATTTTTGTAAAAAACATGGTGCTTTTGATCCAACAACTATGGGCACCGTTCCGAATGTTGGTCTTATGGCTCAAAAAGCCGAAGAATATGGTTCACACGACAAAACCTTTGAAATTGAAGCTAACGGTACTGTTCAAGTTACTGATCAATCAGGCAACATATTAATTGAGCACACCGTTGAACAAGGCGATATCTGGAGAATGTGTCAAGTAAAAGATGCACCTATACAAGATTGGATAAAATTAGCCGTTAGCAGAGCGAAAGCTACAGGTTCTCCTGCTGTATTCTGGCTAGATAAAAACAGAACTCATGACGCCGAATTAATCAAAAAAGTAAATACCTATTTACCAAATCATGACACAACCGGATTGGATATTAGAATTCTATCACCAGAAAAAGCAACACAATATACCTTAGAACGCATCATTAAAGGAGAAGATACTATTTCAGTTTCTGGCAATGTTTTACGCGATTATTTAACTGACCTCTTCCCTATTCTAGAATTAGGCACTAGTGCTAAAATGCTCTCTATTGTTCCGTTAATGAATGGTGGCGGATTATTTGAAACAGGAGCCGGTGGTTCTGCCCCAAAACACGTACAACAATTCGTAAAAGAGAACCATTTACGCTGGGATTCATTAGGTGAATTTTTAGCGCTTGCCGTTTCATTAGAACATTTTGGTGAAACAAATAATAATTCGAAAGCATTAATATTATCTGAAGCTTTAGATGATGCTACTGATAAATTTTTAGAAAATAAAAAATCTCCTTCACGTAAAGTAAATGAACTTGACAACAGAGGGAGTCATTTTTACTTAACTATGTATTGGGCACAAGCATTGGCAAATCAAACTAAGGATACAGAGTTACAAAATAAATTCAGCAGCATTGCCAAAAAATTAGAAAACAATGAAGCTCAAATTATTGATGAACTAAATTCGGCACAAGGTAAACCTATGAATATTGAAGGTTATTATTTGCCTAATAATGAATTGGTTTCAAAAGCGATGCGTCCTAGCAATACGTTTAATACGATACTGAATACTATAAATTAGTTGTAAGAACATATTTTATAAAGCTCCTTTTATAGGAGCTTTTTTTATGGCGTTACCTCGATTCCTCGGTCATTCTGTCCGCTATATCTTTTGTTTTTAGCATCAAAAACAAAAGGATGCCGCTTCCATCACTAACGCAATTCCTACTTCAAATTTAATTTTTGACCTTTAACACCAATTTCTATCTTTAGAAGAATACTAGAAAAAAAATGCGAAAATTTTACGTATTTTTGACCCATGGATTTTATAAGAACAACTGAAAAAGATTCTAATTACAATCATCTGGAAAAGATGAATATCAATGAATTACTGTCTAATATAAACAACGAAGACAAAACGATTCCTTTTGCTGTAGAAAAAGCCATTCCTCAAATAGAAAAATTAGTAGTACAAGTAGTAACCAAGCTAAAATCTGGAGGCAGATTGTTTTACTTGGGAGCAGGGACAAGTGGAAGGTTGGGTATTCTTGATGCTAGTGAATGTCCCCCAACTTTTGGAGTTCCGTATGATTTGGTTATTGGTTTAATTGCGGGTGGTGATATGGCAATTAGAAAAGCAGTTGAATTCGCAGAAGATTCTTCTACTCAAGGTTGGAAAGATTTAAAATCACACAACATATCTGATAAAGATGTTGTTATTGGCATTGCTGCTTCAGGCACCACCCCTTATGTTATCGGAACATTAGAAATGTGTAATCAACATAATATCACTACGGGTTGTATTACTTGTAATGACAAAAGTCCGCTAGCAACAATTGCAAAATATCCAGTGGTTGTAGTCGTTGGGCCAGAGTTTGTAACCGGCAGCTCTCGTATGAAAGCCGGAACTGCACAAAAATTAGTACTCAATATGATTACTACCTCTACAATGATCCAATTGGGTAAAATAAAAGGTAATAAAATGGTTGATATGCAACTATCAAATAACAAATTAGTAGATAGAGGTGCCAAAATGTTAATAAATGAGTTACAAATTAATGAAAGCTTAGCTATAGAACTACTACAAAAGTATGGTAACGTAAGAAATGCAATTAACAATTACCGAAATGCAACAAAATAAGCCTACACTATCAAACGCTGTAAAATACTTAGCTTTTGCATTAGTCTTTTTATTTTCAGCACCCATAGTTATTACCATCGGATTTAAAGCACTGAAAAAAGATAGTTCTTACCTACTATTAATACTAGGTGTTTTACTAGCAATAGCAGCCATATCACTTACAGCAATAGGTATTATAAAAGTCACGAGATATATTTTTGATAAAGACAATGATAAAAACTAAGTCTTTTTTTACCAAATTATTACAATGGGAACATTGGCCTACCTATATGTTCTATGTACCCTTAGCACCTTTCTATATATATTCAGCAATAAAGTCAAAACACCTTGTTTCATATTTAATAACTAACCCTGCAATAAAATATTCAGGAAACGGTACAGAATCTAAATTTGAAACCATACAACTGGTTCCAGAGAAATATAAACCACTAACAGTTTTAATTTCTGAAAAAGATAGTTTCAATGATGCACTTCTAAGTATTGAAAATTCCAGTATAAATTTTCCGTTAATCGCGAAACCCGATATTGGTTTTAGAGGTTATCTTGTTAAAAAAATTGATACAAAAAGCGAGCTCGAAATTTATTTAAAAAAAAATAAAGTAGACATTATCATTCAAGAGTTTATAGACTACAACAACGAATGTGGCATATTTTACCATAGAATTCCCGGAGAAAATAAAGGAAAAGTTACTTCAATAACCTTAAAAAAATTTCTTACAGTTACCGGAAATGGTACAACCAACTTATCTCAATTAATAAAAGCCGATAAACGTGCTTATTTATATTATAATTTATTACAAAATATTCATAAAGAAAATATGAATGACATTCCCAAAAAAGGGGAACAGTTAAAATTGACAGTCATAGGTAATCACTCAAAAGGAACACAATTTATAAATGGTAACCATTTAATTACTGGAGAGTTAGAATTAATGCTAGATGGTATTAATAAAGAAATTAAAGGCTGGTATTTCGGACGTTTAGATATAAAATATAACTCTTTTGAACAGCTAATAAAAGGTGAAAACTTTAAAATATTGGAAATAAATGGTATTATTTCAGAGCCAACGCATATTTATGATCCAACAAATGCCACTTATTTTGATGCCATAAAAAGTATTAGAAAACATTGGTCGATTGCATATCGTATTGCTAAAAAGAATCATGAAATTTTTAATATTCCGTATCCTAAATTTGTTCCTTACTTTAAGGATATGATGTGGTTAAGAAAATATTCAAAAAAATTAATGAAGTTGAATAAGCAAAATTAGTACATAACCAACACAAGGTATTAGAGTTCTAATTTTTCAGACCTGGGTGTCGTAGGATTATAACCAAAATCAGCATCAGGTAATTCAATCCCTAATTTAGAAATAATATACCCTATACTGGCAAAATGGTGAATTGCATGGCTATGTGCCTGTATCAAAGCTGAAGCCAATGTATAATTTGTAGTAACTGTACCTAAACCTAAATCATCAGATACCTCTACTATTTGATTCAGATCGATTCCTTTTAAAGTGTGTAATTGTTGTAGTGTTTCTTCGAAATAAACCAACCCGAAAGCAATTTTTTGTTCTGCCAATTCATTGCGTTTTCTAGCTGCCAAATCAACTTTTTTCAATTCTAAGCCACAAAAAATACAGTCAAAAACATCTAATATATGTCGCATATGCCCACCTATACTTGAATGATAAGGCTCTATAGAAGTATCACTATATTGAATATCTGAAATAGAATTTAACAACCTTATACCTCTCTTAAGATTATGCTCAATAGCTTCAATCATTTCTATTACATATAAATTTAACGCTTAGTCGCAAATATAATAATTAATTTACATTAATAACTTTATTAATGTCAACAATGCCAAGACAACAAATAAAGCACTTAAAATATAATTAATATTCTTTGCAATAAACTGTGCCTTTTTAGCAATTATTTCTGCAAAACTAGCATAAATTGAAAACAATGAAAAAGCACCTAAAACTGCACCTACCACAAAAATAATTGAAAACGGTTGTTCTATGGTCATCCAACCTTTGTTTTCTGCCAATGTCGCCATCGCCAAATAAAATGGTATTGCCAACATATTTAATGAAGACATACCGAATCCTGTTAAATAATTATTCCCTTTTTTTTGTTTTCCTTCAGCTTTAAATTTTTTACGAGCCTGTATAAAAAAGAAAATTGCCAATCCGAAAAGTACAAAAACAGCTGCCGTTTTTAATTTTGTAATTACTTCGGGATTCGCCACCAAATACTTGGCAAAGGTGACTGCAATAAATCCTTGAATAAAAACAACCGATGCCGCACCTGCCGCAAAGGTAATACCGGCTCTTCTTCCTTTTTCAATACTGGTTCTAGCCGCAGTCATATTCAACATTGAAGGTGCTAAAAGACCTATGAAGGCTGAAAGAAATCCGATTATAAATGGCAATATATAATTCATTTTAAAAACTTTTTATCAAGAGTAAATTAAAGAAATAGTTTAGAAATAGTTGGCGATAAATGTTACGCTCTTCTCTACTTTTTACGAAGGGAATATATAAAATTTAATCCATTTTATACAACTCCTAAAACATCACAAATTATAACTCTTATTATTTTTTGGCACGGTCATTGAAATTATAGCAACAAGTGGAAGCCGAAAAACTTATAGAGTAGGCATAATCCTTAAAACCATATATTATGAAAAAAGGACTACTATTTATTTTAGGAATGCTCATGATGGTTTCTACTGCTGAAGCCTCAGACGGAGTAAAAACAAGCAGTAAATTGGGTTATTACAATTATCGTAATGCAAAACCAATTCAGTTTGTTGAAAAAGGAATTAAATTTTATATTTTCCCGAACGGAGAATTAGATTTTAATGCACGTTCAAGAACTAGATATGGCTCACGTAATACGTATAGAAACAATAGCCATCGTACTAGAAGAACTTCTACATATAGAGTTCATATTAGTAGAGATTATTATGGCCGAATAAAACGTGTAGGCAATGTCTTTATAAACTATAATAGATACGGAAAGGTATCAAGAGTTGGCTCAGTATTTATTGATTATAATCACAGAAGAATGACCAATGTAGGTGGCTTACGTATTAGATACAATCGTTATGGTGGAGTAAATTATTTCGGACATGTAAAACCGAGGTATTCACATAGAACCTATAATTATGATTACTTTTATGATGGAATGACCCTAGATTACGGTCATAGCTATTTTGACGATACAGATTTTTATGATAACTTTGATAATTATGACGAAGATGATGATTTCTATTATTACAAGTCAAAAAAAGGAAAAGGTCATAAAAAAAGTAAAATCATAAAACGAAAAAAAGAACATAAAAATCTTTCGAAAAAAGGAAAAGTAAGTACTAAGAGAGATTAAAGAATTTGAAGATACTCTGAAAGGGGTTAAATGCGGAAAGTCCTGTTATCAGCAATGATGCAGGATTTTTCTTTTTTATAAACTTCTGTTTAATTTTAAGTTTTCAACATTTACACACGTTCTGTTCATAAAACATTTTTTAAAATTATTATTTATGTTTCTACTACTAATAAATTTTTATATATTCGCCCAGCTAAAAAAAATAATTCTTTAAAATTGAAGTCAAAGTTTAGTTTATAGAGAATATAAAGACCTTGGATTGCTAAGGAAAAGGAAAGAAAACTAAGAGGTCCTGTTATCAGAAATGATGCAGGATTTTTTTTGTTTATAGATTATAAGTTTTTCTTATTAAAAATATATCTATTCAATAAAATATTTACTTCTTCAGACACATTCATCTTAAAAATTACCAAAATATATAATAACGAAATTAAAAATGACTTTATACCCATATTTAATATGGGATGTATTTTTATATCTACAAAATAAAAAGACACAAATAATACAAGTATCAATACAACTACTTGATATGTTTTTTTTGTGAAAGGCTGCATGTGCAACTTTCGTTTTACATACATTATTTTAAACGTACTAAATACGAATACAACTATTAATGTTGCTAATGCAGCACCATTAATACCGAACAATTGTATTAACCACTTGTTCAAAGCAATAACGCTTATTGCCATAGCAATAGAAAAATAGAAGAACATTTTATAATATTTTGAATTTGTTAATATTGCTCCGTTTGTACCTAAAGCTAATTTGTAAATCTCGGCAACCGAAATCATCAAGACAATCCATACACCTACTGAATATTCAGGCTTATTGATTAATATATATAGATCTTTGACATTTAAGTTTATTAATAAAAATAATAAGCCTCCGGCAATCAATAAAGTAATAGAACTTTTTTGATATAAATTACCGACCTCTTCTAAGTTATTATCATTGAGTTCTTTTGCAGTAAGAGGATTGATTATTTGTTGCATTGCCCTTGACGGGATAGCTACTACCTGTGCTATATAAATACCTACCGAATAATATGCAACCTCAGCTATTTTTTCTAATTGAGGAATCATAGTCTTATCAATCTCTAATAAAATACCTGCAGCAGAACCAGCCAAAATAATATAAAACGAATATGATAAGATCTCTTTTATGTTATCCGGAAGCTTTAATATAATTTGTGGCCTATACAGTTTAAAAGCATAGATCATCATGATGTGCATTCTCAAACCATACACGATAACAACGGCGTAGATAAATTGATCTTGACTTATCCATTTTAAAAAAACTGCGATTAATAAAAAAGTAATACAGATTCGATGAAAAATCTCTTTGATGAAATTGCCAAAAACAGATTTTAATTGCACTTTACTAAATGCGTAAAACACTTCAAAAAATCCCATGAAAATGGCAATTGTAAAAATATAGCTAGTATATGGTTTGATAATTGGATTTTCTTTCGAAAGCCAATCTGATATACTTTCATAAGCTACAGATCCTATTATTGCCAAAGGAATAATTATTAGTAAAGGCAACAACAATGAACTTGTTAAGAATTTATCCCGTTCAAGTTTGGTTTTATAGGAAGAGAAAAATTTAATAATAGTATGCTGCATACCCAATACCATAAGAGGCATTAATATATTAGCAGCAGAAAGTAAAAAGATAACCAATCCGTAATAATCTTCATGCAAAAAATAGATATACAGATATAATGTATTAAGTCCACCAATGGCAAAGCCTAAAAAAAGAATGACTGTGTTTTTAAACGACTGCTTTACAACAATTCCCATGTACTATAATATATAATTGATGTCATTGCGAACTTCTAAAATCAGAACTGAAATCTCTCTATTTAAGAAGAAATAGCTTCATCATTTCGCTTACTACTATGACCTAAACCTATTAATTTCTTGGTTAAATAATGAAATCGAATATACAACATAATTGCCGAAGCAGTTAATCCGGCTAACAACCCGACCCAAATACCGACACTACCATAAACCTCTTCCCTACCTAAAAAATAACTTATCGGAAAACCAATAATCCAATAGGCAACAAACGTAATAAATGTAGGTATTTTTACATCTTGCAAACCTCTTAAAGCTCCCAATACTACAACTTGCACTCCGTCAGAAATTTGAAAAACAGCCGCAACTAACAATAATTTTGACGCAATCGCAATTACCTCAAAATTATCTACTTGGTTTAACACATCGTGTTCATCTAAATATAATTTTGGTAAATCTGTATTAAAAACCATAAACACTATCGCAAAAATTATCTCTATAAGCGTAGTCAATAAAAAAATTGAAATAGCGATGCGACGTAATTCAGCAAAATTTTTCAACCCTTTTTGATTACCTACTCTAACCATAGCTGCTACACCTAAACCCATTGCTACCATAAATGTCATTGACGATAAATTCAATGCTATCTGATTTGATGCCTGCGGATTTTTACCCAATGCTCCTGACAACCAAATAGCTGCCGTAAAAATTGCTACCTCAAATAGCATCTGCAATGCAGAAGGGAAACCTAAATCGATAATTTTTTTAAGGATCGATTTTTTTATATTACTAAAACTAAATCGCTCAATATAAGGCTTAAGCTTCTCTTTTGATTTCAATAGTAACCACATAAAAGTCAACATAGCAATTCGTGATATTAATGTACCTATTGCTGCACCAACAATACCTAATTCAGGGAAACCAAATTTTCCGAAAATCAGTAAATAATTCAATACCACATTAATTACATTGGCTAGAATAGTAGCCCACATGGCATATTTTGTCAATGATAATCCGTCTGCAAACTGTTTAAATGCCTGAAACATGATTAACGGAATTAGCGAAAATGCTACCAAATTTAAATACGGCATAGCATATGTTACAACTTCTTTTGGCTGATCCATATGATGCATCAATGGTTTTAACGCAAGTATCATTATAAACAAGACAATTCCTAAAACGGTACATAAAAAGAGTCCGTGATTGAAAATTTGTTTGCCTTTTTCAATATTTTTCTCACCATCTGCTTCTGCAACTAAAGGCGTAATGGCAGTCGAAAAACCAATACCTAGTGACATCGCTATAAACAAAAAACTATTTCCTAATGACACTGCGGCTAGTTCAGCAGTACCTAATTGCCCGACCATAATATTATCGATAAAACTCACCAACGTATGCCCTAACATACCTAGGATTACAGGGTAGGCTAGCTTTAAGTTATAGCGAAACTCAGATGTATAAGCTTTTAAGGTCAACAGTTTGATTTTTAATCGAATTAAATTTTCGAATACAAGCTGGTAAAGGTAATAGATTTGATTGAAAACCATCAGCAATGAAAATAAAAATGGCACATCATTAATCTAGCTTTAAACAACTGTTGTTGGTAGTTCTAAAAATTTATTCTGGTATTCGACACCTCTGAATCCAATTGATCGATTTACAATCAGATAATAGCCAAGGTTGACATTTATCATACTTTATCTAATAAATTCCTTCTAATTTTGAAGATACCAAAATCTAAAAGACAAAATCGTATATAAAATTATAAAAATGGCAAAAGTTAAAGGAGCTATCGTTGTTGATACAGAAAAGTGTAAGGGTTGTGACCTGTGTATACCTGTTTGCGGAGAAAATGTAATCAGTATGTCTAAAGAAGTAAACCGTAAAGGGTATCATTATGCTTACATGAGTAACCCTGAAGCCTGTACCGGATGTACAAACTGTGCCATAGTTTGTCCGGATAGAGCTATATCTGTATATAGAGTAAAGGTTTCTGTATAATTTAATCAATCAATTAGTAATGTCAGAGTTAAAATTAATGAAAGGAAACGAAGCATTAGCTGAAGCGGCAATAAGAGCTGGTATAGATGCTTATTTCGGATATCCTATCACACCACAATCAGAAGTTATTGAATATTTAATGACACAGCGTCCTGAAAAAAGAACGGGAATGATTGTGCTACAAGCAGAAAGTGAAATAGCTGCCATAAATATGGTTTATGGCGCAGCAGGTACCGGAAAACGGGTAATGACCTCATCTTCTAGCCCCGGTATATCACTAAAATTAGAAGGAATTTCTTATTTAGCCGGTGCCGAATTACCCGCGGTAATAGTAAATGTTGTTCGTGGTGGTCCGGGTTTAGGAACTATTCAACCCTCTCAAGCAGATTATTTTCAATCAGTAAAAGGTGGTGGTCATGGTGATTATAAATTATATGTATTAGCACCGGCTTCGGTACAAGAAATGTCTGATTTTGTTGAGGACGCATTCAATATCGCTTTTAAATATAGAGCTCCTGTATTGATTCTCTCTGATGGATTGATTGGTCAAATGATGGAAAAAGTATATCTAAAAGATCAAAAAGAAAGAATGTCTGATGAAGAAATAATCAATAAATATGGGGATTGGGCAACTACTGGTAAAAAAGATAGAGAACGTAATATCATTACTTCACTTGATTTGCAACCTGAAAAAATGGAAGCACGAGTTCGTAAACTACAAAAAAAGTACGAACAGATGGAAAAAGAAGATTTACGCTTCGAAAAAATACAATGTGATGATGCAGAATATCTAATTGTAGCCTATGGCTCGAGTGCCCGAATTGGTCAAAAAGCTGTTGAATTGGCAAGAGAAAAAGGAATAAAAGTGGGTTTATTAAGACCTATAACATTATTTCCATTCCCTAAACAACAATTATTAGAATTAGCAGATCAAGTAAAAGGAGTATTGAGTGTTGAATTAAGTGCAGGTCAAATGGTAGAAGATGTACAAATGGCAGTTCAATACAAAGTACCTGTTAAACATTTTGGTAGAACCGGAGGTATCATTCATACTCCCGAAGAAATTTTAGAAGCTTTAGAAACGCATTTTTTAGTCAACGCTGATGTTCTTCAATAAATAAAAAACATAAAAAATGGACGTATTAGAAATTATAAAGCCAGAAAATCAGGTATTCTGCAAGTCAAAACTAATGACAGATGCCCCCTTGTCATATTGCCCCGGATGTGGTCACGGAACCGCACATAATCTAACCATGGAAGTAGTTGATGAAATGGGGATTGTTGAAGATGTTATTGGTGTAGCTCCGGTAGGTTGTTCTGTATTGGCTTATGATTTTATGAATATTGACATGACGCAAGCCGCTCACGGACGTGCCCCTGCCTTGGCTACTGCTATTTCAAGATTATGGCCGGAGAAATATGTCTTTACCTATCAAGGGGATGGTGATTTGGCTGCGATAGGTACAGCAGAAACTATTCATGCTTGTAATCGAGGTGAAAACATTGTCATTATTTTTGTAAATAATGGTATTTATGGAATGACTGGTGGGCAAATGGCACCTACTACATTAGAAGGAATGCAAACTTCTACTTCACCGTATGGTAGAGAAATAGAAACGATGGGCTCGCCTTTAAAAATAACTGAATTGGTTGCCAATTTACCTGGTGTTTATTATGCAACTCGTCATGCCGTTCACACCCATAAACACGCTCGAAAAGCCAAAAAAGCGATTAGAAAAGCATTTGAAAATACCCGATTAAAAAAAGGGATTTCTTTTGTAGAGATTGTTTCAAATTGTAATTCTGGTTGGAAAATGAGTCCGATTGAATCTAATGATTGGATGGTTGAAAATATGTTCCCTTACTTCCCTCTTGGGGATATTAAAGTGAATGGTAAATTAAAATAAATAGATATGACAGAAGAAATTATTATAGCAGGTTTTGGTGGTCAAGGGGTATTATCAATGGGTAAAA